>Ga0302140_10001360_pt1 | contig 31842 bp, 26 predicted proteins | sample I_Bog_E1_1_FD_202095 | JGI IMG/M metagenome (GOLD analysis project Ga0302140, IMG submission 202095) | Peat permafrost microbial communities from Stordalen Mire near Abisko, Sweden - I_Bog_E1_1 | ecosystem: Environmental > Terrestrial > Soil > Wetlands > Peat | place: Sweden: Abisko, Stordalen... | reverse complement strand
TGAGTTTGAAATTAAAGAGATTTTCAATAAATTGCAAACCAGATGAATATATAAGTAAAATTATGGAAATCTAAACAACTCATAATTTTACTTATATAGTTATAAAATTTCATGCGTTTGTCCTGAAGAAATATCCAATGAATATTGATTAATAAAAAATTTAATATATAATTATAATATTATAATCTAAAGAGGAAAGAGGCGTTGTTTTAATGAATCCAACAGCATTTCAAATTGGAAATTTTGAGGTTAGATGGTATGGTATACTAATAGCCCTTGGTGTAATAGTGGCCATACTATTAGCTAGCTACAACTGTAAAAAGAAAGATGTAGATTTTGATATAATATTAGATGGGTTTTTTGTGGCTTTTCCAGCAGCTATTATTGGAGCAAGAATGTATTATGTAGTATTTGAATTTCAAAATTATAAAGATAATTTAATAGACATGTTCAATATTAGAAAAGGTGGATTAGCTATTCATGGTGGTTTAATAGGTGCATTTTTAGCAGTTTACATATTTTCGAAAGTAAGAAAATTAAAAATATTAAAATATATAGATGTAGTAGCTCCATCAATTATTTTAGCTCAAGCCATTGGTAGATGGGGAAATTTCATGAATGGGGAAGCTCATGGAGGTGAAGTTTCTTATGCATTTATAAGTAAATTTCCAAGTTTCATACAAAAAGGTATGAATATTGGTGGAATATATTATCATCCAACATTTTTATATGAGTCAATTTGGGATCTTATAGTTTGTGCTATATTATTAGTGATTCTCTATAAAAAGAGTAATCATAATGATGATGGAATTGTAATAGCAAGTTATATGATTTTATATTCTTTAGGAAGAGTATTTATAGAAGGATTAAGAACAGATAGTTTAATGCTTGGAAATCTGAGAGTTGCTCAATTAATAAGTATTATAGGAATTGTAGTTGGAGGAGCAATTATATTATATATTAAAAGAAAGAAAACTTTAAAATAGAATTAATTATTACTATAAAATTGTATCCTAGTAAAATAAAAAAATAACTAATTAGAATACCGCATTATTCAGAAATGGATTTGTGGTGTTTTTTAGTTCAAAATATGTGGATTTATCAAAACAAAATAAAAAAATATTACTGAAAACCAAAATTTCTAGTAATATTTTTTTATAAATGTGTCAATAACACGAAACTCTATGGTCGATAACTATGCTTTGAATTTAGATAATGTATTTTGTAAATTATTTGATAATTCTGCAAGAATATCCATAGACGATGCTATTTCTTGAATAGAAGCTGTATGTTCCTCTGTTGTAGAAGCAATTTCTTGTGTACCTGAAGCATTTTCCTCTATTAGGTTTACAATATTGTTTATGGACTTTTCTACAGATATTGCATTTTGATTAATTCCTTCTGTTTCAATAGCAACTTCTTTTATCTTATTTGTTACTTCAAAAACAGACTTTTGTATAAGGTTAAGGGAATCATTTGTATCTTTAAGTGAAGTTGCCTGTTCATCTATTGAAACATTTGTATTAGTAACTTCAACTACAGCTTTTTTTATATCAGTTTGTACTTCGCCTATAAGGATACTTATCTTTTGTGTAGACTCTTTTGATAATTCTGCTAACTTACTCACTTCATTTGCAACTACTGTAAAACCCTTACCAGCTTCACCAGCTCTAGCTGCTTCTATTGAGGCATTTAAGGCTAATAAATTTATTTGTCCTGTAATCCCATTTATAAATTCCACAACTTTTCCAATTTCATTTGACTTTGTAGATAAATCAGAAATTACATTACTAACATTTTTAGAGGCATTCTTTGTATTAGACATTCTCTCAATTTGATGTTTTAGATTTTCTGAACCATTAGTTACAGTTTCTATTGTCTTATTTGCAAGTTCCTTTATATGTATTGTATTTTCGGTTATACGAGTTACCCCTTGTACAACATACTTAACAGATTTATTGCTCTCTTCAGCTAACTGAGCTTCCTTTGAAGCACTTTCTGCTATAGTTGCAATGGTACATGCAATTTCTTCAGATGTTTTACTAACTTCATCAGAGGTTTTCATTATTTCATTAGAAGAAGATGCTACTGTTACAGTTGCTTCCTTAGCCTCAAAAATCAAGCTTCTAATTTTATGAATAAATCTATTGAACCTTTCAGTAAGCTGACCTAATTCATCATTTTTATGTACTACACCATTGATTGTAAGATCTCCCATTTCTGCTTGCTCCATTAATGTCTTAAATTGTTCTATGAACTTTGTAATACCTTTATATGTAGATATAATTAAAACAGTGAAGAAAATAATTAGAATGATACCAAGAATTGCAATGCAAATCAAATTTTTATTGAAATTATTGCTATCAATATCAGATTGATTCATCATGTTTTCAGTTTCTAATTTTGATTTATCTTGTATTTCCTTTACCAATGCATCCATATCATCAGTAGGTTTTCTGTCAATACCATTTACCAATTTGTCTACTATACGGTAGCTTTCTGCATTATTTGGATCATAGCTTTGAATTGCTGTATTATATTTATCATATAAATCCTTATGAGTGTTCAATAATGTATCAATGAAAGAAGTGTCCATACCTTGCTTTACCATGTCTTCTTTAAGTTTTAGTAACTGTCCTTGAACATTATCCTTTTCTTGTGTAAATTGAGAATAGTATTTTGTAAAAGATTCACGGTCATAACCCCGTAACAATGTATCCTTCCATTCTTGTACCTGTTTCTTAAAGTCTACTTGTGCTTGTCTTGCTTCGTCGACTATATTTATATATTCAGTAGTTCTTTGTAACCTGTTTTTATAATTTTCATTAAAATTTTTAAATGTAATCCAGGAAAAACTAGTAATACTGAGTACAAATACCATAACAAATCCAATTAGTAGATATAACCTTGCGCCTATGCCTTTGCTGCCTTTCATTTTAGAATGCCTCCTCATTAAAATCATCAGATATTTTAGTTTTTTTATTCATTATACCTAATAAAAACTTATAAGCATTATTATAATAAAACACAAAAGGGTATGTAAAAAATACACTCTTTTGCGTTTCTTACACAAAATCCTATATTAGATTAAATAAAAGAACCTATTTATACATATTACAATAAATATTACCTAAAAGTAAATTATCTGACAAAAAAATATATAATAGTCCATATTATATTAAGATAAAGTACTATAGACATATAGTAGTTAATAAATTATGAATCCCCAAAATCGCATTATTCAGAAGTGAGTTTGCGGTTTTCTATTTTAAAAATATTAATAATGTTAATTGTGGCTTTAAAGTAAGTGTTTTTTTAAAGTTGAATAATAGGATGTTTACAAAATATGCTATAATAATTTCATTATGGTATCATAATGGATAAATGGAGGTACCTTATGTTAATTATAGAAATAGAAGAAAGAGATAATGAACAAGTGGAGTCACTTATTAGAATTTGAAAAAAAGCATTATGAAAAATGTTATCTTGAAACCTTTAGTAATATGGTTGCAGCCAATAAATTTTATAAAAAGCATAAATTTATTGAATTAGAAAAACCTTTAATTGAAACTGAACATTATGCTTGTGATGTATGGTACATAAAAACATTATAAAAGAAAGGAAGTGAATATTTAGTGTGTTTGTGTATTTATGCTACACTCTCTCACTAAAGATTATATATGTTTAAAGAAATGAGAAGGAAAGATAGGGAAATTTTTAATGAAGATATAGAAGAAATTTTGATGCATGGTGAATATGGTACTCTTTCAACTATAAGTGATGATGGATATCCTTATATTGTTCCATTAAGCTATATTTACTATGATAAATGTATATATTTTCATTGTGCCAAAGATGGTTATAAGCTTCAAAATATTAAAAGAAATAATAAAATATCATTTTGTATCGTTACAGATACAGAAGTGATAGCAAGTGAATTTAGTACAAAATATAAAAGTGTCATAGTTTTTGGAATTGCAAGTGAAGTAATAGATGATTTGAAAGAAACTATTTTAATTAAGTTTATTGATAAATATTCGCATAATTTTTTAGCTGAAGGCAAAAAATATATTGACAAGGCAAAAGATCACACAAAAATATTTAAAATTGATATACAACATATGACTGGAAAATCAAGAGCATAATATATTTTTCATATTATGTATTAAAGAATGGGAAGCTCCATCCTTTAAAATTTTGAATATACTTCAGATAAAGGAGAATTTATGATATATGTAGTAGTATGTGTAATAAAAGGTGAAACTGGGGATTTTAATAATAATTTAAGAAAAGAGCTTCTAGAAAAATTCAATGTAAGATCATCCAAGCTGCCAGCTCATTTTACTATTAATGCACCTTTTGAATATAATGGAGAAATTACGGAGCTAAATAAGGTTCTTGAAGATTTTTGTGAAAATGAGAAACCAGAACTTTTTATGATAAAGGGTTATGATCATTTTGGTGATAGAGTAGTTTATATGAAGGTAAACATGTCCACAGAAGCTAAAGCTGTTCATGATAGGCTAATAGATAAGATGAGCGAAGTACCTTATATTGAATTTGAAGAAAAAGATGGCAAGAATAAGATTTTTCATGTAACTTTAGCTTCAAAAAGGCTAAAGTCTTTGTATCATAAAGTGTGGGAATATGTTCATCAGTATCCTTGTGAATTTCAATGTTCCTTTGATAATGTTACTATTTATAAATGGGAAGAAGGAACTTGGAAATTATATAGGGAGTTTAAGTTTAAAAAGTAATTTAGGTATTTATAAGTTTTTCTATGGATAATTTGGATATAGGAAGTATGTATATCCAAAAGAAAGCATGAATGAGATAAAAATAAAATGAGGGCTGTTGCAAAATAGAAATTAACTCTTTGCTATTTCAATATAATCAACGCTATTTGCAGCTGTAATCTTTCTCTAATATAAAGTGCTCCTGTTCATTGTGGTCCATATAGTCATTCAGTAGTGTTGCATGTAAATGTAATATTTGTATTTAATGGATTATCAAGATTGTGGAAAGTAGAGATGTTAAGAATATTTAGACAATAGAAAAAATAATTGTTATAATTTAATAAATCACAATAAGTAATAGTTTAACTTTGCATAATTGCATTATTAATAAATTTTAAATCATTATAGATGAAAAGGGGAGTAACAATGGCATTAAATTTAAGAGGAAGAAGCTTTTTAAAATTATTAGATTTTACACCAGAGGAAATTAGATATTTATTAGATTTATCTAAAGAATTAAAAACATTAAAAAGAACTGGGATTCCACACGATAGATTAAAAGGTAAGAATATAGTTTTACTATTTGAAAAGACATCAACAAGAACAAGATGTTCCTTTGAAGTAGCTGGACATGATTTAGGTCTTGGAGTTACATATTTAGATTCTGCAGGATCTCAAATGGGTAAAAAGGAAAGCGTTGCTGATACTGCAAGAGTTCTTGGCAGAATGTATGATGGTATAGAATATAGAGGATTTAGTCAAGATATAGTTGAAGAATTAGCTGAATATGCAGGAGTTCCAGTTTGGAATGGATTAACTGATGAATTCCATCCAACTCAAATGATTGCAGATCTTTTGACCATAGAAGAAAAGTTTGGAAGATTAAAAGGCATTAACTTTGCTTACATGGGTGATGCAAGAAATAATATGGGAAATTCATTAATGGTAGCTTGCGCAAAAATGGGACTTAATTTCACAGCTTGTGCGCCTAAAGAATTATTTCCAGCTGAAGAATTAGTAGAAAAGTGTAAGGAAATTGCAAAAGTAAGTGGCGCTACTATTACTTTAACAGAGGATGTTAAAGTAGGAACTAAAAATGCAGATGTAATTTACACTGATGTATGGGTTTCTATGGGAGAACCAGATGAAGTTTGGGAAAGCAGATTAAAATTATTACTTCCATATCAAGTAAACAAAGAAGTTATGGATAATGCAAATAATGACGCAATCTTCATGCATTGTTTACCAGCTTATCATGATTTAAAAACAAAAGTTGGAAAAGATGTTGGAGGAAAATTTGGATTAACTGAAATAGAAGTTACAGATGAAGTATTTGAAGGAAAACAATCAGTAGTATTCGATGAAGCAGAAAATCGTATGCATTCTATTAAAGCAATAATCTTAGCAACACTTGGAGCATAGCAGTCATTATCTTTATAAATTGATTCTTAGCTTTAGGTGGAGTTTCCTTAATAAGAATACAATTTTCTCCACCAGAAGCTTAGAAGAACTTATACCCACAAGGGGCACAATGTCCAAGGGCGTGTAGCCGTTATATTCTACTTAAAGAAAAGGAGAGTGTTACAGATGCTGGATATTGGATGAAAATTAGTGATACTGACCTGTTATTTTTGAATATAGCTTAAACGATTATATAAACTTAATTAAATAGTAGAAGCTCCATACTTGGTCTAGTTGGCTAATATGGGGCTTTTCATGTCCTTATAGGTATTGTTCATTAAAAAGTATAAATTTTTACATTTTACACAAAATGAAATATAGCGAATTATAACAGACAGCATCTGTAAAACAAATTTTATGCACATGGCATATTTAAAAAATAATTATATTTTGGTAAAGTAGTATTAGGTGATTATATGAAAAAAAGAGTTGATTATAGTGAAGTTGGCGATAGAATTAGGAGTGAAAGAGAAAAATTTAATATATCAAGGGAAAAATTTGCGGAGCTTTTAGATTTATCACCATTTTTTGTAGGTCAAATTGAAAGAGGCGAAAGAAACATGAGTATTAATACGTTAATAAACGCTTCGGAATGCTTGCATGTATCAATAGATTATTTGATTTTTGGAGAAATTCAAAAGACTGAGGAAAATAATAGCTTTCAATCTTTAATTAGTAAATGTTCACCAAAAGAGGTTAAGGTTATTGAAGAAATTGCAAAAATTATTTTACCACATATTACGAGATGAAGACTGATAAGGCCTCCAATACATATAAACAAAGAATATGCAATAAGTTAATTTTAATAGTAAGCTTATAGCATATTCTTTGTTTTATATTATTTAGATATAATATAAAGTGATGTGAAATTATGAGAATTAGAATATTTACATTAAGCAATAGTTCTTTGGGAATAAGAACACCTAAATATATGTAAAGGTAGATATTTATGAAGAGAGAAATAAATAAGAACATAGATAAAGAGGAACTTAAAAAGTATATTGATGAGTTAAGAGATGTTTTAAACGAAATCTGTGTTACAGCTAAAGGTACGGAAGGGTTAAAAAAAAGACTGCTTGTAAGTGAACACATGGATCAACTTATTGTTCAATATATGAATGCAAATGATGAATAAAGAGTTAATTAAGCTATAAAACAGTTGATTGTAGACTAGTGTTAGAAATAATTGATTAAGGTAAAATTTATAAGAATATAAGCGTCAAATAGCCCCAATATTTAAAATAATATAGGGGCTATTTAACGCTTAATGCTATTGGAGACCATATGGAGCTTGAAATACTATATAAATATTTAGAGTTTAATGATTTTTAGAATACAATAATAAAAGCAATTTATCTGAAGAGGGGTGATCTCTTTAATAAATTGCTTTCTTTTCATAAAAAAGATTTAAAATAATATTCCACTATCTTTTATTCTATTTAAAGCTTCATTAATCACTAAAACTGGTAATACTAAGGCAAATCTTACATAACCTTCACCAAGAGTACCAAAGGCACTACCAGGAGTGCAGATTACTCCGGTTTTTTCCATAAGGTCCATGCAGAATTCATAAGAATTAGTATATTTAGATGGAATAGGTGCCCAAACAAACATTGAACCTTTACTATCTGGAACGTTCCAACCTATACTTGTAAGACCTCTGCATAAAGCATTTCTTCTTTCTTCATATTTTTTGCAATGTTCTGTAACACTATCTTGAGGTCCAGTTAAAGCAGCAATGGCAGCATGCTGAATAGGCGTAAAAATGCCATAATCAATTTGAGAACGTAGCATTTTAAAGTGTTTTATAATTTCAGAATTTCCGAGTACAAATGAAACTCTAGCGCCTGTTATGTTAAATGATTTAGAAAGAGAGTAAAATTCAACTCCAACCTCTTTAGCACCTTCATGAAACAAAAATGAACCACCTATTTTTCCATCGTAAACAATGTCAGAGTAAGCATTATCATGTACTATAATAATATTGTATTTTTTTGCAAAAGCAATTAATTCATCATAAAATTCTGGTGTTGCAGTAGCACAAACTGGATTTAAAGGATATGATACAACCATAAATTTAGTTTTATATAATATAGCTTCTGGAATACATTTTAAATCTGGAAGATAATTGTTTTCAGGTAGAAGAGAATAATAAACTATATCTGCTCCTGAAAGATACGGTCCAATTTCAAAAATTGGATATCCTGGATTAGGAACAAGAACTACGTCACCTTTATTGCATAATGAAAAACCAATATGTGTTAAGCCTTCTTGAGATCCATAAATAGACATAACTTCATCATTAGAAATTTCAACATTAAATCTTTTTTTATAATATGTACAAATAGCATCTAGTAATTCTGGTAAATCACCCAATGAATATTTCCAATTATCAGTATTTTGTGCTGCTGTAATTAAGGCGTCCATAACGTGTTTATCAGGCTTAAAATCAGGTGTTCCAACAGATAAATTAAACACTTTCCTGCCATTTTTTGTAAGTTCAGCTTTCTTATCATTTAAAACATTAAAAATTCCTGTTTGAAAATAATTTAGATTATTAGAAAATTCGAAATTCATTTGTAAAGTCCTCCTAAGTATTTTGAATAATTATTGTAGTATATTTTACCTTGATATTATATCACTGGAAAACTAGGGAGTATATATTTGAAGTATTAATTGTTATTTATCAATATTAATATTAGAAGATGACTTGGCCTAATTAAATTCTATGTGAAGTAGCAGTTATTATATTTATTAGGCACAATCAAATAAATAACAAGTCCATTTGCCAGCCTATTTTCCATCATGCTGCGTCGGCAAATTGCCCTAATAGGCCCGCTATGAGGGCAATTCGTCTCCTTGCCTGATGAACAATATTCATGGCAACTTTGGACCTGTTATTTATTTTCATGTGCCTTAATACTTTTTCCAAAGATATATTAGACGTGTTATAATAAACATAAAACATATGAAATATTTTAGATAGAAGGTATAGAAATGAAAATTTTAGCTTATAGTCATAGAAATGATGAGACAGAATATTTTAAAGAATTTAGTAAAAAGTATAATGTGGAAGTGGTTCTAACTGAAAAAGAACCTAGTATGGAAAGTGCAGAATTAGCTAAAGACTTTGATTGCATAAGTATAATTACAACAATTGTAGATGCTGAATTAGTAGAGAATTTTCATGAACTTGGAGTCAAATTTATATCAACAAGAACCATTGGATATGATCATATAGATTTACAAGAAGCTAAAAATCTTGGAATACATGTTGGCAATGCAACATATTCTCCCAATAGTGTAGCTGACTATACAATTATGATGATGCTTATGGCAACTAGAAAAATGAAGCTTATCATGGATCGTAGTAACACTCAAGATTATTCTTTAATTGGAGTTCAAGGAAAAGAATTACCTAATTTAACTGTTGGAGTTATAGGAACAGGGAGAATTGGAAGGACTGTAATTAAACATCTTTCGGGTTTTGGATGTGAAATACTAGCTCATGATATATATGAACAAGAGGAAGTTAAAAGTTATGGTAAATATGTTGATTTAGAATATCTATTTAAAAATAGTGATATTATAACATTACATATGCCAGCTACAGATGATAATTATCATCTGATAAACAAAGAGTCTTTGAATAAAATGAAGGATGGAATTTTTATTATAAATACAGCAAGAGGATCTCTTATTAACACAGATGATTTTATTGAAGCAATTGAAGATGGGAAAATTGGGGGAGCAGCTTTAGATGTAATAGAACATGAAGCAGGTTTATATTACAATGATTTAAAAGGTGAAATATTAAGTAATAAAGATTTAGCAATATTAAAATCTTTTCCTAATGTAATTGTAACTCCACACACAGCATTTTACACAAACCAAGCAGTTAGTGATATGGTTGAAAACTCAATTAAAAGTTGTATCTTATTTGATGAAAATAAGGACAATCCTTGGATGGTAGTATAGAAGAAAGGAAAAATAGGATCGTAAAATAGAGAAAACTTAATAGACAGTAGATAATTTTATTTTACACAAAATTATCTACTGTCCATCTTTAATATTAGAATTGTCTTTCTAAAAATGGGCAGAATATTAATATAAAGATAATTGAGAATAACAAAGAATTAATTATAGATAAGGTGTTAATAGATACTTGTTCAGAAGGTTAAAGATTAAGTTAAAAGCAAGAACTATGGAAAGTAGATTCTTGCTTTAATTTTTATCTGAATTATTGAATAGTGCCTTATGTAAAATATTAACTTAATGTGATAAAATAAATGCAATGATGTAAGTTTTATAATGGAAAATAATTACTATGTTGATGATTTGATAATGGAATTTAAATAATATGATAATAGGAGTAATGATAGTTGTGGAAAAACATATTTCAGTATTTAAAAGACTATTTAGTGATATAGTTTTAATTTATAAACAAATGTGCAAAAAATCTTCTATAATATTTTTTATGGTTATTTTTTTTATATATTTTCTATGTCCTATAGGTGATTTTGCAAATAGACAATATTTCTTTACAGATATTTTCAATAACCTCACTTTATATTCTTATTTAACATCAATAGGAGTGCTTTTTTTTGTTTCACTTGTACATTTTCTATATCTTATTAACATTACAAATTACTTTCAAGGCATACTTTTTAGAGATTTTTTTAGAGACAACAAGTGGAAGCTATCAAGAGCTCTTGTTTTTATATTTTTAACCTTTTGTATATATTTTTTACTTTTTAAACTTTTTGATTATAATAACCTCAAATTTTCTAACTTGTGGTTATATATATTTTTAAATTATTTTAAACTCTTCATAATATATATTACTGTTGCTTTTGGAACACTTATATTGATTGATCTAAAAAGTATTAATGAACTGTTGCAACAGTTTACTATAAAAAAATTTATTCTTAAATTCATAAAAGTAATTTTAGTAATATTAATTATAGACTTATTACTAAGTCCATTTTTTTATTGTTTTGAGCATAATTTATTTTATTTGGATCGTTTTTCAAGTGAACGTGATCTTTTAACAGGTATTTATTATGTTTTACAATGCCTAATTAATACTGCTATTGTTATGTTTTTATATAATTTTATTGAACTTTTAGTTCATAATAGAAATAGGGAACTTGTTCATAGAAAGATCTTTAAAAAAATTATTTTAATTAGTCTTGCGTTTGTATACCTTTTTGTTTGGTTTACTTGTGGAGTTATTTATCAATCCATTGCTAGACAATCTAATGGAAGAGATTTTATATTTCAGGAAGATATTAGAATAAAATTACAAGCTAAAGCATTAAAAGATTCTACTAATATTAATGTAGATGAATACACAATTTGTGATTTGATAAAAAATGATGAATTGAGTAAAGATAGTATAAACTTTAAAAAGGATAAAAATCGCACTATATTTACGTCTAGTGATAATAGTGCTACCAATTTAAATGTAGTTGGAAATTTTGAATTTAATGAAGATGAAGGTACCTTATGTATAGATGAAATTGGTAAATATTGGGGAGAATTTTATTGCAGTGACTTCTATCATAGAGGAATTTCATACTATAAGTTCCAAGTGCAGAATAGCATAGATGCACCATCCAATATAGGGCTGAAAAGTGAAAAGTTATATCCAGTAACCATATTCTTATACAGTCCAAAAGTTAAAAATACAAATTTTAATCCTCCACAGCCTAATTACATAATGCTATTAAGTAACAATGAAGATATAAACAATTATAGTCTTGTTTCTCAGTATACTATTTTAATTGATGATGCATCTTTTTTAGCCAAGTTAAAAGATGGCAAAGGAAACTCAAATGGCAATAACAATCCTATGTATTCTAATTTAACAAACATGTTACAGCATTCTATTAATTTTATAGATTATGACTATAATATGATTAGCGATGCTTTTAACTTGATTGAGACTAATGGTATTAGATTTCCACTAACAGATTTCTTATATTATAGTGCCGTAACTATCACTACAACTGGATATGGAGACATTTTACCTAATGCAACAATAATAAGAACACTTGTAATGTTTGAAACCTTTTTGGGAGTAGGTATACCTGGATTTTTTATCTCATTGTTGTTTTTTAGAGTTGGCCATAGATAAAATAAAATGTAGTAAAAGAACATTTATTAAAAATATAAATGATACAATGAGTTATGATTATAGAGATAAACTAATTATACAGTTGGCAAACAAGTTTGTTCTAAAAAATATGAGGATATGGATTGTAATTGCTGTAAAAATGAAAATAGATATTTAAAAGAGATGGAACAATATTCTACTATTGAACCATAAAACTTTAGTAAGGCACAATCAAATAAATAACAAGTCCATTTGCCAGTCTATTTTCCATCATGCTGCGTCGGCAAATTGACCTAATAGGCCCGCTATGAGGGCAATTCGTCTCCTTGTCTGATGAAAAATATTCATGGCAACTTTGGACCTGTTATTTATTTTCATGTGCCTAAATTATAAATCATTAAATATTATATTCAAATAAGAGTTTATAAGGTAGACTCTTATTTTTTTATGTTAAAACATAGTTATGAATTAGGAAATAGATTAACTTTTTTGAATTTGCCTAACATAGATTAATAAACAGTATAATACGTTAGACTTACAAAATATTACATAAAGTAGAATTAAGTTACAAAAAAGTTGAAACAAGATAACGCAAATGGTAAAATATATAATTAACATATTGAATTTTCTATAAGATTTTATATGTTTATAAATGTAGAATATTAAACTTAAAATTAAGGAAAAATTTGAAGTTTTATATATTTTAGATTTTTTAAAAATAACGCTCACTAATTAAACCATATAAAACTGAATATTTAAGGAGCACTATACTATGAAGCTTACTTTTAGAACAAAATTATTTTTTAATTTTGTAGTAATTTTATTATTTACTTCTATTCCAATAGCATTAATAACTTACAACTATATGTATAATTCACTAAAAAATGATTTGATTTCAAATACAAAAGCTCAAATGGTACAGGTAGACAATACATTTGCTAATACAATTAAACAATTAAAGGAAAATACTAGTTTTTTAGCAACTTCTGGGGATATAAAAAGGGCTGACCAATCTATATCAGCTTTATTTAATATACCTAATATTGAATTACATAACAAATATTCATCACAAATTCCAGGTATAGAAAGTACTATTTATAGTCAACTTAAGGCGTATGGGACAACTCATTTGCAAACAACATATGTATATATTGGAACTAAATGGGGAGGTTATATTCAGTGGCCAGATGGATTAAGCACAAGTACATTTGATCCTAGAGAAAGACCATGGTATGCTCCAGCTTTAGCTAATCCAAATCAGGTAGTAATATCAGCACCCTACATTTCTGCAATTGATAATAGTAATAATGTAATCATAACTGCCTCTACTATTATAAAAAATGAATCGGAAGATACCGTAGGCGTACTGGGTATTGATGTAAGTTTAGAAAAATTATCAGAGATGATAAGAAATATTAAAATTGGTGATACTGGTTATGTTTTTCTTTATTTAAAAGATGGTACAATGCTAGCACATCCAAATGCTAATTTAAACTTTAAAAACATTTTGCAGCTAAATCAATTAGGTTATACACTTACTAAAACAGATGAATATTCAAAATATTCCTTTGAAAATTATAATAAACTCATAGATGAAGATAATGGTGATTTTGAAACTGTCATTAATGGAGCACCTGTGATAGTTAATGTTTATACTTCTCAATATACAGGCTGGAAGATGGCTTCTGTTATACAAAAAAGTGAACTTATTGACAAAGCAAATAAAGTTGGTTATTTAATAACTTTTATAACTTTCTGCGTATTATTATTTGTGATAGTTCTTACACTTATTGTTACAAAAAAGATGACTAAACCAATTACAGAGTTAACACCTTTAATGAATGCAGCTGGAAATGGAGATCTTGCAGTTAAGGCTAATATTAATACTAATGACGAATTTGGAGAATTAGGCAATTCTTTTAACTTAATGATTGGTAAATTAAGTTCAAATTACGAAGAATTATCAGCAGTATATGAGGAGCTATTAGCAACGGAAGAAGAACTTAGAGCACAATACGATGAACTTCAATATAATGAAGAAGCTTTAAGAAATAGTGAGGAAAGGTATAAACTTGCATTAGAGTGTTCTAATGATTCAATTTGGGAATGGAATTTAGTTACAGGAGAATTTTTTGCTCCTGATAAATTATATGATATTACAGGTTATAAACTAAAGAAAAAAATTAACTTTACTAAATTGTTCAATGAAATAATTCATCCAGATGACCTAGATATAGCAAGAAAAGATTTTCAAAATCATATTAACAATAGGACTGAGATTTATAAATCTGAATATAGAATAAAAATTAGTGATGGTTCTTATGTGTGGATATCATCTAGAGGTAAGGCTATAAGAGATTCAGAAGACAAAGCCATAAAGCTTGCAGGTTCTATTACAAATATTTCAGATAGAAAAAGTTCAGAAGACAAAATAAAATTTATGGCCTTTTATGATTCTCTTACTAAACTTCCAAATAGAACTTTATTCATGAACAGACTAAATGAGCAATTAGAATTGAGCAATCTTAAAAATGCAGAAGGAGCTGTATTCTTTATAGATTTAGATAATTTTAAAAATATAAACGATACAATGGGCCATGATTATGGAGATAAACTACTTATGTATTTGGCGAAACAATTTGAGAGTTTGATAGATGAAAAAGATACTATATGTAGATTAGGCGGAGATGAATTTATACTACTTCATCCTTATTTTAAAGAATCTGAAGTAGAATATTATGCAAAAAGATTGTTGGTTTTATTTAATAAAGCTTTTAAAATTGATGGTAAACAAATGTATATTACAGCAAGTATAGGAGTAGCTTTGTATCCAAAGGATGGAATTGATACAAATACTATTTTGAAAAATGCAGATTCAGCCATGTACAAAGCAAAAGAATTAGGTAAGAATAGATTTATGCTATTTGATCCTGAAATGTATTTAAAGCTAGAGAGAAAAACCTGTATTGAAAGAATACTTAGAACAGCAATTGAAAATAATGAACTAAGCATTAATTATCAGCCACAATATGATGCACAAAGCAATGAAATATTTGGATTTGAAGCTCTGCTTAGGCTAAATAGTAAGGAGTTAGGGTTTATCTCTCCTTTAGAATTCATTCCTATAGCCGAAGAATGTGGATATATAACTAAGTTAGGCCAATGGGTGCTTAAGGAATCCTGCAGACAAAGCGTAAAATGGCTAAATGCAGGCTATAAGTTCAAAAGCATAAGTGTTAATATTTCCTCAGTTGATATACAGCAACCAGATTTTTTAGAAGATATTAAAGAAATTTTTCAGGATACAGGAATTAACCCCAATATTGTTGAACTTGAAATTACTGAAACAGTTCTCATGCAGTCACTTGATTCTAGTATAGAAATATTAAGGAAATTAATGAATATGGGTATTAGAATTGCGCTTGATGACTTTGGCACTGGATATTCTTCACTAAGCTATCTTAGAAAGATTCCAATATCCACTTTGAAAATTGATAAATCTTTTATAGATAATATTACTTCAAATAAAAAAGAGGAATCAATTATTAAGAATATTATTCAAATGGCACACAGCATGGATTTAAAAGTTGTAGCTGAAGGGGTAGAGACAGAAGATCAACTTTCAATCCTTAAAGAAAGAAAATGTAACTATATTCAAGGATATTACTTTAGCAAACCACTTCCTGCTAGTGATGTTGAAAAATTATTAGGCATATGAAAGAAAATAACAAGTCCATGATGCGATGTATATTTTCCATCAGACAAAGAAGTATGTTTGCCTCATAGTGGGCTATTAGGTGAACATGCTGACGAAATGTGGATAAAAATATGAGGATTTTTTAGAAATAGAAAAAGATAATATTGATGTAAAGATTAATGGGAAAAACACTCATTTAGATTTAATCTATAAAATGAATGTTAAAAGACTGGAAGATCATTATAGAATAACTACTAGGATAAGGCACATGAAAATAAATAACAGGTCCAAAGTTGCCATGAATATTTTTCATCAGGCAAGGAGACGAATTGCCCTCATAGCGGGCCTATTAGATCAGTTTGCTGACGCAGCATGATGGGAAATAGGCTGGCAAATGGACTTGTTATTTATTTGATTGTGCCTAAGTGAAAAAGAAGATACAATCTCAGCTTTAGAGGGAATTTTTATCTCCAACTGAAGGTTAGTTGAACTTATCTCCACAAGGGTCACCACGTAACCTCAAGAAATAGTTGCAAAAGTTATATATTTTGCATATAATACTATTAGACATTTAGATATTTATCTAAATGTCTAATATAATGAAAGGAGTGAGTATGTATTGTTTAATGATGCGTTTAAAGCTCTTTCTGATAATACAAGACGAAAAATTTTAGATTTGCTAAAGGAAAAAGATATGACTGCTGGTGATATTGCAGATTATTTTCAAATCACAAAACCTAGTATATCTCACCATCTAAGTATACTTAAGCAAGCAGGATTAGTGAGTGATGAAAGAAAAGGTCAGTTTATATATTATTCATTAAACACATCAGTTTTTGAGGATGTTGTAGGATGGTTCATATCATTTTTAAACAATACTAGAAAGGAGAATGATTACGATAATGAAAAAGAAAAATAATATTTATAATATCACGCTAATAATAGTTGCTTTTTTAGTAAACATTGTATTGTATAACAAGTTACCAGATTTAATGCCTATGCATTGGAATATTGCTGGAGAAATTAATAGCTATGGTCCTAAAATATTGGTGGCATTTTTATCCCCTATACTTATGCTTGTAATATGGGTTGCTATGTTATATTCTCCAAAGATAGATCCAAAGAAAGATAATTACACTAAATTTGATGGAAGTTATACTATTATTACAAATGCGCTAGTAACGTTCTTTTTTGTTATCCATATTGTTATTCTATCAATATCTCTTGGATATAATATTGCAATAGATAAAGTAATTCCATTTATGGTAGGTGTACTGTTTGTTGTAATGGGTAACTATCTTCCAAAATCTAAAAGCAACTTTTTTTATGGAATTAAGACTCCTTGGACATTAACTAGTGAAGAAGTTTGGAAAAAGACTCATAGATTAGGTGGAAAACTATTTGTAATATCAGGATTAATTATAATGGTAAGTTCCTTGTTATTTAAAGGTAATATACAATTTATAATTTTACTAATTTTAATATTTATTGCAGGAATTATTCCTACAATAGCAAGTTACTTTTATTCTAAAAATAGTAGAAAATAAGAGTATCCAAAATAAATATATTGAAAATATATTAATAAAATACGGTGGAAAGACAAGCCTTTAATTAAAATATTATGATAAGGTGAATTATCCACAATTCATTAACAGACTATACACAGAAAATAGTATAAAAAGAAAGGAAGTGAGTACTTTAGTGGGTTTGGTATTTATGATACTCTCACTCACTAAAGATAAAATATGACAAAAATAGATATTATTTCAGGGTTCCTTGGAGCAGGAAAAACTACTTTAATTAAGAAGTTAATACAAGAAGCTTTTGAAGGTGAAAAGCTTATGTTAATTGAAAATGAATTTGGTGAAATAGGAATTGATGGAGGCTTTTTAAACAATTCAGGAGTTGAAATTACTGAAATGAACTCGGGATGTATCTGTTGTTCTTTAGTTGGTGATTTTGGGACTGCTCTTAAAGATGCATTATCTAAGTACTCACCAGAGCGTATAATAATAGAACCATCAGGAGTAGGAAAATTATCTGATGTAATTAAAGCGGTAGAAAATATACAACACGAAGTAGATATTACTCTTAACAGTTTTGTTGCAGTAGTTGATGCTATAAAATGTAAAATGTATATGGATAACTTTGGAGAATTCTTCAATAATCAAATTGAAAGTGCAAATACTATTATTTTAAGTCGTTCACAAAAACTTTCTCAAGAAAAATTAGAATTATGCGTATCTCAAATAAGAGAACATAACAGCAAAGCCACTATTATCACTACAAATTGGGAAGAAATTCATGGTAAACAAATTCTTTTAGCAATGGAAAAAGAAAATTCACTTGAAAAAGAGCTTTTATCTGAAGAAAAAGAACATCATGATGATGAAGAGTGCTGTGACCACAATCACGAACATCACCACCATGATCATGAATGTTCTTGTGGACACGATCACGATTATGAACATCATCATCATGATGAAGAGTGCTGTAACCATGATAATAAACATCACCATCATGAACATGAATGCTGTTGTGGACATGATCACGACCATGAACAACATGATCATGATGAAGAATGCTGTGACCATGATCACGAGCATCACCACCATGACCATGAATGCTCTTGTGGACACGATCATGAACAAGAACATCATCATGCAGATGAAGTATTTACAAGCTGGGGTGTAGAAACACCTAAAAAGTATTCTAAATCAGAAATAAATGATATATTAAAAGCTTTAGCTGAATCTTCAGAGTATGGAATTATTTTGCGTGCCAAGGGCATAGTACCTTGCCTAGACGGTGGATGGATTAATTTTGATTTAGTTCCAGGTGAATATGAAGTTCGCGCGGGTGTATCTGATTACACTGGAAGATTATGTGTTATAGGTACAAATCTTAATAAAAATAAAATAGAACAATTATTTCACATATAGATACACAAGGTGAAAACTATATTTATGATAATTATAAGAAAGAAGGAATGAAATCATGGCACATGTACCGATTTTTCTAGTTACTGGATTTTTAGAGGGCGGAAAAACTAGTTTCGTTAAAGAAATATTTAATGATCCAGAATTTGCTGAAGGAGAAAAGATTACTTTAATTGTTTGTGAAAATGGTATAGAAGAATATAAAAATAATCTTTTAACACAAAACAATGTGACACTAGTACATATTAATAGTAAAGAAGAGCTGACAGAATCATTTTTAAAAGAATGTAATAAAAAACATAAACCAACAAAGGTTATAATAGAATACAATGGTATGTGGGAATATGATATTATAGCTAATTTAGAATTCCCAAAGGATTGGGAAATTGCTCAGGTTATAACACCTATTGATGCTTCTACTTTTGAGGGCTATATGAATAATATGAAATCTTTATTGATAGAACAATTTAATGATTCTGATTTAATTATACTTAATCGTTGCAATGAAAAGACAGATAAATTAAAATTTAGAAATAGTATAAAAGCTGTTAATACAAAAGCAAGTATAATTTTTGAATTAGAAAATGGTGAGATTGATGATAGACCATTACAATTACCTTTTGATATAAATGCTGATATAATTGAATTTGAAGATTATGATTTTGGGGTATGGTATCTAGATGCAACAGAAGCACCAGAAAAGTATGAAGGTAAAAGTGTGAAAATAAAAGGAATTGCATATACTAATGATAAATATCCTAAAAATGTTTTTGCATTTGGCAGAAATGCTATGACTTGTTGTGAAGATGATATTTCTTTTTTAGGACTTTTATGTCAAGCTGAGGAACCTGTTAATTTTAAGGATAAAGTGTGGATTGAAATAGAAGGAGTAATTCATAAACAGTTTATGGTTCAGGAACAACGGGAGATTCCATTTTTATCTATCAAAGATTATAAACTAGTAAATAAAATTGAAGATGATTTAATTTATTTTTAGTATATTAATAATAAAATAGAGGATATATATACAGTTCTATGATAAATACTTATCATGGAACTTTTTGACAAATATCTTTATTGGATGTCTTGTTGCAATTTTTCTAATTGATAATTTTGTTTTAGTTAATAAGGCACAATCAAATAAATAACAAGTCCATTTGCCAGCCTATTTTCCATCATGCTGCGGCAGCAAATTGACCTAATAGGCCCGCTATGAGGGCAATTCGTCTCCTTGCCTGATGAAAAATATTCATGGCAACTTTGGACCTGTTATTTATTTTCATGTGCCTAAAGCCTACAAATTTAAACATTTAAAAAGTTGAAAGACTAGTTACTCAATTGAGCAACTAGTCTTCTGTTTTCTTTCACGTGCCTTATTCAAAAGGACGTATTCTTAAAGTTACTCCAATTTTATCACATACAACTTGGCAAGCATCTATTTCTTTTTGACCAATGCAATCTACTACGGTCATAACTACATTTGGAACATAAGATTTGCAGTTTACTGCAAATTTTAACATGGCATCATAAGATTCAATACCAAATTTATTACGAGTTAATCTTAAGTACTCTTCAGCATTTGATGCATTTAGACTTATAGATACTGTATCAACTAATTCTTTGAATAATGGAGCAATTTCTTTTTCATGAACTAAATCACCTAAGCCATTAGTATTAATACGGATAGGAGTGTTAGAACTTCTATTTTTTAAGTATATTGCTACCTGAAGTAAGGTATCAAGAACCATTGTAGGCTCACCAAAACCACAGAATATAATTTCATTAAATTTAGTTATATCGTATTTTTCAAATTCTGCTATAATTTCGTCATAAGTCGGCTCTCTATCTAACCATAAACTATTTGACTTTGCCATTTCCTTAGTATTTCTTAGACAGAAGGTACAAGAACAGGAACATTTATTTGTTAAGTTAACATAAATATTGTGTCTAATTGAGTTTTTTTCTTTCTGTGAAATATCATTAAGATTTATATAAACCCCATTTTTATATGTGTACAAAATAACCATATAGTATTGTCTCCTTTTATTTTAGATTATGATTAAACCACAAAAAGGTATGAAACAATTTATAGTACACAATATGATGTATAAATAGCTTGAGTGAATACCTATATACTGTGGATTAGAGAGTCCATTTGACCTTTTTATGGCATAATCATATTATTTATTAATATTTATTATATAAGTTCTGATTACCATAATTATAATTGAAAATTTATTATAATTCAGTTAAATATTCTTCAAAGCAAATTCCATCATATACTGGAGTGTTAAGTTTTTCAGTATATTCAATGGTTTTACTAATGAATTTAGTGGCTTTTTCTACTGAAGTAACCAGGTTTCCTCCTTTAACTGTATTTGCAGCTACAATTGAAGTGAATACATCACCAGTACCAGACCGATCTTCGCCAATTTTTTCTACATTAATAATTGTATAGGGTTTTCCAATTTCATAAATAAAATTTTGTATGTTTCCATTATGCTGAAGCCCAGTGATTACAATTTTCTTTGGACCATGATCACAAAGACTCTTAGCAATATTCTCAAGTTCATTAGGAGTTAAATTTCTATTAGGATAAGGAATATCAAGAAGTATACATGCTTCTGTAAGATTAGGCGTCATTAAATCTGCATATCTCATAAGACGTTTCATTTCATCACACATTTCTTTTGTATAGGTAGAATAAAGCTTACCATAGTCACCCATGACTGGATCAACTATAACAGTAGTATTACGTTTTTTGAACATTTCTATAAATTCTATTACAATATCAATTTGTTCAGTAGAACCTAAAAAACCAGTACAAATTCCATCAAACTCTATATTAAGTTCTTTCCAATGATTCATATATGCTCTCATACGTGGAGTATAGTCATCAAAGAAGAAGTTAGGGAATGCAGTATTTGTTGATAATATTGCAGTAGGCAATGGACAACATTGAATTTTCATTGCTGAAATAATAGGTAAGGCTGCTGCCACAGAGCAACGTCCAAAGCCAGTTATATCATTTACAACAGCAATTCTCTTTTGTTTCTCTAGTTTCATAATAATAGCTCCTTTTCTCTTAAATATCTTTATTATAATTCATTAGAAATAAAAAATAAAAGTGTATGGATACGATTTTTACAATTGCTGGGAAAAATTCATAATGCGATAGATGATGAAATCGCTTAAAGCCTACAAATTTAAACATTTAAGAAGTGCTAGATATGAAGATTACTTTTAGATAGAAGGGATCAAATAAGAATATCTTAATAAATTAAGATATTCTTATTTGAGTTATTATATTTTACCACTTACCTTTAGTCATATGTGCTGCTAGTTCTGCTTTTGATCTTTGTTTTATAGTCCAAACCTCATCTTTTGCTTTTTCAAAGGCAGCTACACAATTAGGATCAAGTTTTATTTCTATACCTTCTTTACAAAGAGTGAAGATTTTGCCAGTTAAATTAATTATCTCCATATGAATATCATTAGTTCTATCTGATTGATAAATCTTATCAGCATCTTCACTACTTAATTCAACAAATTTCTCTTTACCCACATTACATTTTGGGCATTTTTCAGGAGCTTCCTCACCTTCGCTTATAAATCCGCAAACAGTACATTTAAATAACTTTTTCATAACGATACCTCCTATTAATTTAAATTTGTATATACATAATTCGTATATAGTATTAGTAATTCTACATTTTTTATTAAATTCCTTGCTACTATAAAAATTTTTCCCTATATTTAGGTATATTGAAAAAAATAACAAGTCAGCAAAACTAGGTGGAGAAAGTAATGTAAATAGTGTTATGCACTGTATGACAAGACTTAGATTCACATTAAAAGATGAAAGTATTGTAAATGATGAAGAAGTTAAAAAGATAAAAGGTGTTATGGGCATTATGAAAAAAGGAGGCCAGTATCAAATAATTATAGGAAATGATGTTTCTAAATGTTATAAAGAAGTACTAAAGCTTGGGCAATTTTAGTGACAATACTAATAAATCTGAGAGTTCAAATGAAAAGCAAAATATAATTACAAAAGTATTAGATGTAGATGGCTTATTTTTTTACAATTGAAACAATATTTGAGCTCAGCCGTCAGTAAAGAAAAGTGATTTTAAAGTTTTATGCTTTACAATATAAGCATAAAAAAACAAAAGCATATAACAATTTATAGGAAACATCAGGATTTGAGAGGTGAATATACTAATTCAATTAAATCCATTGATATTAAATAAAGTAGAAATAGGGAAAGATATTTATAAAAGTGCAGAATGGATTAAAAATATTTATATAAATTAAACATTATGGTAAAAAAGGATGGGTAAGGGGAAATGCAGCATATTTTAAAGAAAAAAAATCAAATGCTAAGAAATACAAATTATCCTGTAGTAGAATTTTTATTAGTTATTATTATAGGATCCATTACTTTATTTTGTAAACCAGTTATTGGAATGGAAGATAATGGAGATTTTTATAGAGTAATAAGCACTAATGGGGTATATGAATTAAATCCAAATGATGGTTTATATAATGGATATTTTAATAAATATTATGGTATATACCAATATAATAATGATAATGAAAAAAATTTTATATCAACTCAAGGAATATTTATTAAAGCAGCAATTTGTATAAATCAAATATTTAATAAAAATTATGTTCTCGATATAAGATTTATGTCATGGATGTTTTTACTTGCAGAAGATATAGGCATTTATTTAATTGTAAAAGTATTAATCAATGGAATTGCTAAGGAGAAATATAAGATAGTAATAACATTAATAACAACCTTAATATTTTGTGATACAGCATATTTAGCTTATTATAATTCTTTTTATGGAGAAGCTTTAAATATAAGTTTCTTTTTATTAAGTGTAGGAATTTTATTATATATGATAGAATTCAATAAATTCAATAAATCTAATATTTTAATGTTTGGAATTTCTTCTTTTATCTTCTTTGGAGCAAAACAACAACTTGCACCAGTTGGAATTTTAATTGCAGTTGTAGTATTAAGAATAGGATTTAAAAGAAAAGAAAAGTTACTTAAATGGCTAACTTTAGTTTTATCAGTTGGATTTGTTATAAGTTCAATATTATTCTATAACGCAATAAGTGGAGATTTTGAATATATCAATATGTATCATTCTATGAATAGAGGAATTTTATTATATGAGGATAATCCAGATGAAGTTATGAAATATTTCAATTTAGATGAACAGTATTCATTGCTAAAAGAGACAACATTTTATGATGATGTAACATTAGTAAATTTATATGATAACAAACTTATAGAAAATTATTATAAAAAATTTACTACAACAAAAATATTATCTTATTATATTACTCATCCAAGGGTATTTTTTAAAGTATTAAAAATATCTTTCAATAATGCATATTCAATAAGACCTAATGCCATGGGGAATTATGAGAAAAGTGCCAATAAAGAATTTGGAGCAAAATCTTATTTTTTTGCATTATATAGCACGGCAAAACAGAAAATATTTACTGGAAACTTAATTTTTTCAGTTATTACAATAATAATATACATATATAATTCCCTAAGTAGATATATAAGAGCATATAAAAGTAAAGATTATAAGATGATTTTTAAAGAAGAAGCATATTTGTATATATTTTTAGTTGGACTATCTCAAATTGTAATATCAGTTATAGGTGCAGGAGATGCAGATTTGGCTAAACACGTATTTATGTATAATATTAGTTTTGATTTGATTTTAATATATTTTATAAGTATAAACTTGCAAAAACATGAAATTGAAGAAAAATAAATTCACTTTTAATAAATAAGGGGGAGGAAAAGTGGAACAAATTAACATAAGAAAAAAGATTGATATACTAATGACATTACTTATAGCATACTTTTTTGCTTTATGTTTAAGTACTAAAGTTTTAGGATTAGATAATTCTTTTGAAAATTATCTAATGATTGAACTTGTTATGATAATAGCTCTTATAAGCTATTATAGCAATATTACATTAGCATTATTGGTTACATTAGTAACTGATTTTGCATATATGAGTTATAAATTGTATTACAATTTTACTAATAATGTAAATATAGATTTTAATACATATTATTGGATTATTTTACTTCCAATTACAGCAATTTTAGTGGCATTAATATCAAAGAATATTGTTATGATGCAAAAAGAAAATGAAATCTTAATAAATGAAAACTCTAAATTAGTTATGATTGATGAAGATACAAATATCAGAAATCAAAGAGCTCTTTTGATTGAATTACCAATATATATGAAAATGAGTATAAGACATAAGGTTCCCGTAACATTATTTATTGTAAGAATTAAATTTGCTGAGAAACTTAGAAGTATTTTAGGAAAAGAACAATATAAGACTTTATTAATTCAATCAAGTGAAGTTTTTGAAAAATCACTAAGGGGAGAAGATATAAAATACATAATAGACTATAGAACATTTGCTTTTTTAACAATTACTGATATAAATGGAGCTAAGATTGTAAAAAAAAGATTTAATGAAAATGTTAGTAAATTTGATTTTTCAAAAGAATCCTTTTATAAAAATGTAAAATTAGATATTCAAATAGGGTGCTATACCTTTAACAATTCAGTAAAGGATCCTTTGGAATTTATTAAATTGGCAGAAAAGGAATTGGAATATGATATACAAGAATAAATTCCTTATATATAAAATAATAGTGATTTTAATTTGTTTTATAACTACTAGTTTTTTTACTGGAAGTATTGAATGCAGAGCGGAAACTAATAAAGAAAACTTACAATCAAAAGGTGAAATTTATTTCTATCTTGATAATGTTACACCTTTTAATTCTTTAAATAATCTAATAGATGAGATTGATTATTTAAAAGATAATGGAATTCAGTTTTTTATAGAAGCATCACCAATATTCGTAAACCAAGATTTAAAAGCAATGGGGAGATTTGCAGAATGTTTAAGATATGCACAGGCAAATGAAGGAAAGGTAATATTGAAATTTCCTATAATAAATAGCAAAGGAGTAGATGGCGAATCTGTAAGTGGACAATTAATTAGGGAGAAGGTTAAAGTGGCTTTTAATAATTACACTAATTATTGGGTATATCCAGTAGGGATGAGTGTTAATGAGTCCCTACTTTACAGAGAAGATTTAAAAAATCTTTTAGAATGTACAGATACTTTGTTTTTAGATTCCCAAGATAATCTTAATATTGACATGAATAATTATACTATTAAATCCTATGATAATATTATTCAAAAAATTAATGTAGATGACTATATTAAGAATAATAAAATCAATATATATGATAAAAGTGCAATATGCGTGGAAAGTGATTGTAACTTTCAGGAGTTTAAGAAAAATGTAGATAAAATTCTTAATAAAGAAATAATTCTCACTGCAAATAATAGATTAAATTCTTATATGAAGTTTGATAATGAAGTAAAAAGCAATTCAAAAGGAATTTTCTTTAATAATGAAGATGTGACACAACAAAGATTTATTAGCGAAGAAGAATATAAAAATGCTTTTGTTAAGGAAGATAGCAAAGAAGAAAATCTAGTTAAAAAAGATTTGACACTGTCTAATAAAATGATAGAAATAGTAAGTACAGTGGCGTTACTAATATTTTTAATAATCTTAGTATTAAGTAAAAATATAGAAAGGAAAAGGTTTTTTAAATAAAAGATATGAGCATTGTAGATTATTTAGTTATATATTCATTAATAGTAATATGGATAACAGTTTTTATGAATGTAATATTGGTTATATCAGGATATATATATTATTCAAAAATAAACAATGAGCAAATGGATGAACAATTAAAAGATTATCCTTTTATATCCATATTAGTTCCAGCTCATAATGAAGCTGTGGTCATAAAAAAGACGGTAACTGCCTTATTAGAATTAGATTATCCTAAAGATAAATATGAAGTAATAATAATTAATGATAATTCCAGTGATAATTCAGCACAGATATTACAAGAGATGCAAAGAAATTATGAAGAAAGAAATTTAATAGTAATAAATACGGATAATATAATTGGAGGAAAAGGAAAATCCAATGCCTTAAATATTGGACTTGAAAAAAGTACAGGTGACATTTTAGCTGTTTATGATGCAGATAATACTCCTGATAGAAAGGCATTAAAATATTTAGTGCAGACTTTGATAAAGGATAAAAGCTTGGGGGCAGTCATTGGAAAGTTTCGATGCAGAAATAAAGATAGAAATTTATTAACTAATTTTATAAATATAGAAACTCTCACTTATCAATGGATGGCACAAGCAGGAAGATGGAATTTACTTAGTTTATGCACTATTCCAGGTACTAATTTTGTTGTAAGAAGAGAAATAATGAATGAAATGGGGGGATGGGATACAAAGGCTATAACAGAAGATACAGAAGTAAGCTTTAGAATTTATAGAATGGGATATAAAATAAAATTCATGCCTCTTGCTGTAACTTATGAACAAGAGCCCGAAACTATTAAAGTCTGGTTTAGACAAAGAAATAGATGGGTAAAAGGTAATATATATGTAGTAATAAAAAATTTAAAATATCTATTTAATACAAAAGCTGGTGTTACAAGATTTGATATTTTATATTACACCTTAGTTTACTTTTTCTTTTTATCGGCAAGTTTAATATCAGATTTTATATTTATACTTGGTGGAGCAAATCTAGTTCAAATACATATAGGCGGATATGAAGTGATTTTATGGTTTATGGCATTATTAGTTTTTATTTTATCAGTAATGGTAGCAATTTCGACAGAAAAGGGAGAATTAAACTTTAAAAATGTACTAATTATATTATTAAGTTATTTCACTTATTGTAAAATGTGGGCTATAGTTTCCGTAGCTGGATTTTATAATTACATAAGAGATATTGTTTTTAAACGAGAAGTAAAATGGTACAAAACAGAAAGATTTTCATAGGAGGTACTAAAGTGAAAAAAATTATAAATACTATGAGCATTATGTTTTTGGCAATAATTGTTTCTTTGAATATAGGAATAGGAGTATACGCTGCTCCTAAAGGAGATAATATAGAACAAAATGTAAAGACATATAGTTTTAGTAATGATGTAATTTTTAGTGGGGCATTTTCAAGTAACAGTACTTATTTTAATGTTGATGAACAGTGGAAAAATACTAAAGTAGAAGCAGAAGTTAATTTTAGTATAAATCAATTGATTGAAGAAAATCAAAAAACATACATAAAATTATCAGTTAATGGAACACCTTTTTATTCTCAAAGAATTTTTTATAAAGACGATTCAGAAGAACAACAAATAAAGGTTCCTATACCTGATGATCTTTTAAAAAACAGTTCTAATGAATTGAAAATAGAGACATATTTAAGGCCTTCTGAACTTCCTTGTGCAGATGATGTTAATCTTGCTAATTGGTTTGTAATAAAAAAGAGTACTAATATAAAAGCTACATTTAATAATAGTATTTCCGATAACAAAATATCTAATTTTCCATATCCATTCTTGAAAAATCAAGATAATGATGGCAATTTAGATAACTTATCAATTGTAATTCCTGATGATTACAGTGATTCGGAGTTGAGTGCTGCATTTATTTTAAATTCATATTTAGAAAAGCTAAATGATACTTATAAAAATAAAATAACCATAGTAAAAGATAGTGATTTTACAAAAAAAGAAAATACAAATAGTATTTTTATTGGTGGATATAAAAGTTTTCCAAATGAATTTAATATGGAAAGTAGCAAAAATATTGATTGTCTTATAAAGGTGTTAAATTCCCTCCATTCAAGCAATGAAAATAATAAAAACATGGTGATTTTATGTGATGATAATGACAATTTAATAAAGGGAGTTAAAACACTACAAAATAAAGATTTAGTATTTCAGTTAGAGAGAGATACATTTAATGTAACCAGTGACTTAAAAGAAGAAACTGTACCTGCTGATAATACAAGTGGAAAAATAACTTTTAAAGATATGGGAATTAATGAAATACAATTAAAAGGTTCTTTTAGAAGAGAGTCAACTATAAGTTATAGTATTCCTAAAAATAGAATCTTTTCTCAAAGTGATAAAATTAAACTTTTCATGAGATATTCTGAAAATCTTGATTTTGATAAATCTTTAGTTACAATTTATATGAATAATACACCAATAGGTAGTAAAAAGTTAGAAGAAGAAAAATGTTCCAATGATCAAGTAGAATTAAATTTACCTAATGATGTTAGCAATACAAACTATTTAGATATAAAAATTGCTTTTGATTTAGAGCTTAAAAACAGCTATTGTGAAAAAAGACAGGAAGAAATGCCATGGGCATTAGTAACCGGAGATTCATATTTATATATTGGAAATAATAACATAGATGGATATTATTTTTCTAATTACAGTGCACCATTCGTAAAAGATGAAATGTTTAATGACACTGCAATGATTGTACCTGATCAATTAAGCTCTGATGAAATAAATTCATTAGGACAAGTAATTGGATATTTGGGGAAAGATGTTGCATATAATAATGGAGATTTTAAAGTTGTTAGAAATTCCAATGTAACTGATAGTGATAAAAAGAAAAATATAATTATTTATGGAACACCAAAGACAAATAACTTAATTTCAACTATAAATGATGAATTATGGTTTAAGTATAATGAAAATTATTCTAAGTTTTTATCCAATGAAAAGTTAGAATTAACAGATCCTTTTAGCTCTAAAATTGCCAATTTCCAACTTGATATATCAAAATTTAATAATCAAAAAGCTATGATTGTATTAACATCACCAGATAGTGAAATATTAAAAGATTCATTAATTTATTTAAGTTCATCTAATATGTTTTCAAAACTTAATGGAGACTGTGCAATAATAGATGAACATGGTGATATTAAAACATATAAAATGAAAAAAGAAACTTCAAAGCCTGTTTATGAAAAAGTTGAAGCTTTAGATAGAAATGCTAAAGTAGTGCTTATAATTGCAGGACTATTTGTAATATTTGCAGCAAGTGCTATAGCATTATATTTCTTGAAGAATAAGAAAAAGATAAACTAAATTTCTTGATACTATTATAAAAATTTATTTCCTTTAAAAATTTAGTTTTAACTTATGAATAAGTTAAAAGTTCATTGGTTGTAGTTACTGTTCTTTAATTGGTGATTTTGGAACTGATCTTAAACATTATATATTTTTATGAGAATTAAAAAACCTCCGACTTTTCGGAGTTTTTTTTATTATTAAATATTAAGCTAAAAGTGATATAATAAAATATGTACAAAATTTCAATAACTTGAAAATAGTTATAATATTTGGAGGAAATGATGAAAAGTAACATAAAGATGAGATACCCACTATATCTTAAAGAATTTAAGTGTATAGGAGGTATTTGTGAAGATAACTGTTGCATTGGTTGGGATGTAGATATTGATAAAAGCACATTCAAACAGTATTATAAAGTTCAAGACAAAGATATGAAGAAGATGTTTCAAAAAAATGTTTATAATAATAATAACTATTGTTATGCTGAAGTAGATTATGGACAAGTTAAGTTAAAAGATGGGAAAAGATGCCCTTTTTTAGATGAAGACAATTATTGTATAATCCATTCTAAGCTAGGAGAAGAATATCTTTCAAATGTTTGTACGTCGTTCCCTAGAATTACTAATAAAATTAATGGATATTATGAAATGTCTCTTGATGTAGCGTGTCCAGAAGCTGCAAGGATTCTTCTGTTAAAAAAAGGTGGAATTGAGTTCACAGAAAGTGAAGAAACTTTAGGTAAACATATTCTATCAAGTAACATTGATACTAAATCTAAAGAATTTAGTAATTCACCTATAAAGTATTTAAAAGAACTTAGAAGCTTTAGTATTAAAATAATAAAAAATCGAAAATTTGATTTAAGTAAAAGACTTTTTATCTTAGGTAATTTTTCGGAGAAATTGCAAGAAGAACTTGATTGTAATTATAATGGAGTAAGCAAATTCATTAATGAATATGAAATCAATTCAGTTAATGATTCTTATGAAAAGGATACATTGAATTATACTTTTCAAGTATCTTTTTTTAAGAAAATGATAGATGATTTAAACGTCTTTAATGAGGTTGATAGTATTTCTTTTCAAGAATATACTAAAGAACTTATAGCTGGGTTTAATTTTACTGAAACAAAAGATATAAATAAATATTCAGAAGTTTATAAAAAAGGATTTGACTGTTATTTTAAAAAGTTTATAAATGAAAATAGCTATATTTTTGAAAATTACTTAGTTAATTTTATGTATAAAAATTTATTTCCTTTTTCAGAAACAGAATCAGTATTTGATGGATATATTATGCTTTTAATAAGATATTCATTCATTAGATTTTATTTAGTTGGCATATTTTTATTTAATGAAGATGCTTCTCCAGATAATATGGTTAGATTCATTCAAGTTTTTTCTAAGACTATAGAACATCACAAAACGTATTTAGTTGATATCTTGGATTATATTAAGAAAAACCAATTTAATAATATGGAGTTTGCTAAAAAAATTTTATTTCTAGAAGAAACTTAGGCACATGGACTTGTTATTTATTTGATTGTGCATTAGAAGGAAAAGAATAAGATTTACCTGAAGAAACTAGTTACAAAATTAAGTAACTAGTTTTTAATTTTATTCATTATTGCTTTTAAGATACTCATAGTAATAACGTATAGCCTCATCAGCAATAGAATTTAAATAAACCTATTTTTATATATAACTACTTAAGTTTCGCAGCACAAAAACACATATTTTTAGGCTGCGAAATTCACTCTAAACATTTAGCTTTAAAGGTTTTAGAACAATTCCATTTCACATAAAAAACATTACTTATTAACTGCATCACAAAA
>Ga0302140_10001351_pt1 | contig 31976 bp, 26 predicted proteins | sample I_Bog_E1_1_FD_202095 | JGI IMG/M metagenome (GOLD analysis project Ga0302140, IMG submission 202095) | Peat permafrost microbial communities from Stordalen Mire near Abisko, Sweden - I_Bog_E1_1 | ecosystem: Environmental > Terrestrial > Soil > Wetlands > Peat | place: Sweden: Abisko, Stordalen... | reverse complement strand
GGCCTTGGGCTGCAAGGCTCAGCCCGCCGCGCAGTCGAACGACCAGACGCTCAATCGCCACGTTGAAATCATGGTCCGCTCTCAGTACAACATTCCGGAAGACTACACCATCACGCTCGGTGCCCGCACGCCCAGCGCGGTCTCCGGCTATGACGCGCTGCCCATCTCCATTGGGCGGGAGGGCAAGACAACGGTGATCGACTTTCTGATCTCGGCCGACAACAAGACCCTGGCCCGCCTGGATAAGTTTGACCTGTTCAATGACCCGGTCTTTTCCATCCATGTGGCCGAGCGCCCCATCCGCGGCAATCCAGCGGCCAAGGTCACTGTCATCAGCTTCGACGATCTAGAGTGCCCTTTCTGCGCGCGGATGCACGAGACGCTTTTCCCCGCCACCCTGGAGCGCTATAAAGATAAGGTGCGCTTCATTTACAAGGACAATCCGCTCATTCAAATACATCCTTGGGCCTTGCGCGCCGCCATTGACTCCGACTGCCTGGCCACCCAGAGCAGTGATGCCTATTGGCAGTATGTTGATTACATCCACGCCCACGGCCAGGAGATCAACGGTGAGACGCGCGATGTGGCCAAGAGCTTCGATGCTCTGGACCGGATTGCGCGCCAGTTCGGTACGCTGGGCAAGCTCGACGCCGTCCGTCTGGACGCCTGCCTGAGCCATCAGAACGATTCAGAGGTGCGCGCTTCCATGAAGGAGGCTGAAGCGCTCCGGATCGAAAGCGCCCCGGCGCTCTTTGTGGACGGTGAACGCATCAGCGGGGCCGTTCCGCAGTCGGCGGTATGGGCGGTGATTGATCGCGCCCTGCGCGCCGCAGGAGTGGAACCGCCGCCCGCGCCAGCCAAGGCTGCGCCTACGCCAACCCCTACGCCGCAACCAAAGTAGTATTTTGCGCTTTTTTTATGTTTTAACCTTGCATCTCCAAATTTTGCCGTTGTTTCTATGATTTTGCGTATCGCCAAGCCGCCTTGGGGATTTATTCTTGATTGCCAGAGGACTTTCCGTTCTCCAGGAGATACCGAGTTGCCAAGCAATGCTGCTGTTCGCCAATCTTTCCGTTTCACTGCACTGATTCTTTTGGGCGTTGCGCTGACGGTCGCCATGAGCGCCTGCCATCACCCCAACTCGCCCGACGTAGTGGCTACCGTGAACGGCAAGGATATTCAGCGCTCCGAATTGGAAAAGTATTACAAGGCCAATCTCTCCAGCAGCGCCCAGACGCCTTCCGCCGAGCAGGCTGACATTATGCGTCTCAACATCCTCAAACAGATGATCGAGGACGAGATCCTCTGGCAGCGCGCGGCCAAGCTCAACCTAGCCGCCAGCGATGAGGATGTGAACGCCAAGCTGACCGAGATGAAGGCTCCCTATACCCAGGAAGAGTTTGACAAGCAGCTCCAGGGGCGCAACATCACGCTGGACGATCTGCGCCGCGACCTGCGCCGCAATCTGACCAAAACCAAGCTGCTCAACAAGGAAATCGAGTCCAAGATCAACATCACCGACTCCGCGATCAGCGCCTACTATGCCGCGCATAAGTCGGAGTTCAACCTGATTGAGCCGCAGTACCGCCTCTCGCAGATCGCGGTAACCAACGCTTCCGGCCAGCAACCCAAGGCCTCCAGCGACGCCGATGCAAAAAAGAGGATTCAGGAGCTGCACAAGCGTCTGGAGAATGGCGAGGACTTCAGCGCCCTGGCCATGAACTTCTCCGAGAATCCCAACTATGCCTCCAGCGGCGGCGATATGGGCTTCGTTCCCGATTCGCAACTGCGCGGCAACGATCTGGAACTCTACAACACCATCAACAAGCTCAAGCCGGGCGAAATCACCGACATCATCCCCGTCTACGACAACGCCGGTCCCAATCGGCGCGTCATGGGTTACGCGATTTACAAACTGATTGCCAAGGAACCAGCGGGCCAGCGCGAACTGAACGATCCGCGCGTGCAGCAGGTCATCCGCCAGGGCCTGCGCGAAAATCATGCGCAGTTGCTGCAGAACGCATACTTCGAGATGTTGCACAACGAATCGAAGATCCACAACTACTTTGCCGAGCAGATTCTAAAGCAGGGCGCGCAGTAAAGCTTGTGCCCCACCCTAGCCGCAAAAACAAAGACGCGGCGAGGGTGGGGCACCCAGGATTATATATCTCCAGAAGAAAAGCTCTGAGGAGGTCGTGTTACTCCTCCGCCTTCCAAACAAACGCCCCTGGCTGCGGCAGCCCGATATGCTGGAGCACACGACACACAAACTGCCGCGCCATCTCCGTCGAGTCCGCAGGCTTGTTGTAGAAGGCCGGAATGCATGGGAAGATGACCGCACCGGCATCGGCGGCAAGCTGCATATTGCGCAGATGAATGCGATTGAAGGGCGTCTCGCGCACGCAGAGAATCAGCGGGCGGCGCTCCTTGAGCGTTACGTCGGCGGCGCGGGCAATCAGCGAGTTGGCCAGGCCATTGGCGATGGCTGCCAACGTCCCCATCGAGCACGGCAGAACGATCATGCCGTTCGAAGGATAACTGCCCGAAGCAATCGCCGCGCCAATATCGGCGTCTGAGTGCTGCACGATCTTATTGCTTCGGTCCACAAGAACTGGGTGCCCATCCCGATCCGCGCCCAGCAGTTTATCCAGCAAGTCATTCCGCCCACTTACGCCCAGTTCCTCAGCCATCACCCGCAGCGAGTTCTCCGAAGCCACAAAGTGGACGCGCGCGACACGCTCATCGGATTCAAGAGCGCGAAGCACCTCGCGGCCAAAGACCGCACCCGATGCTCCGGTAATTGCAACGGTGAGGTTCATCAAAGTGTGGCTCCCAGCTTCTGATTTTCTGACGTTCCTATCGAAAAACACCGCAACCGTTCCGGGCGAATTCGGAGGGGGGTGAAAATTCGAGGCATATACTTGATTTCAAACAATTTAATGCAATCGTCTTGAATTGCATAAGAGTATTTATATCTAGAAGGAAACAACAATGCAAGTTCAACAAAAAACGATGGAAAGTGTCGTGGTATCCCACCCATCGGACAAAAACAAGTACGTCCGATGGATGGGGCACCCAAAGTTTTAGTCCTGCAGATCGGCGTGCGCGTCACGGTTCTAACGCCGCAGCGATTCCATCACGGCCTTGACTGTTCCCAGTATCCGCGATGCCTGGCGCACGGGCGTGCTGACCGCGTTGGCGACAAAGCCCCCGGCGCGATCCATCGTATCGACCAAATTGGTGAACAAATCGTCCAGCCGCTGGCTCTGCTTGTGCACCCGGACCACAATATCCGACACCGTCAATTGCAACTCTGCGGTCTGCACGCGCAGCCCTTGTGCAATCTCCGCCAGATCGCCGGTGGCCGACTCAATCTTGGGCGCTATGCGCGTAAGCACGCTCTGCGCATTCGACACAAACTGCTGGGCGCTGGCAATCACAATCTGTGTATTGGCCAGCGTATCCCGCGCATCGTAGATGACCGGCATCACCGAAGTGCGCAGGTTGTCCGCTTCTTCCCGAAGGGATTTCGCCGTTTTGCGCACGGCAATAGCCACTATCAGCAGCAGAATCGTCTGAAACAGCAACGCCAGCCCGGTGACAACGGCAAAGGCGAACAGGATTGTCTCATGGTCCAGTTTTGGTATCAGCATCGAAATAGACCTCGTACGGACTATCAACGGACTCAGTTTCTGTTCTCTTCCACGCTCTCAACCCAAATTCAGAGCGCACCACTCAGAGCCTGCATTTCAACGCCTACCGCCGCTGAAATGCAGGCTCTGCGCGGATGATCGAAGACCCTTGGGCCGATCTGAATCCCCCGGCCCTGGAAAAACACTTGTTACAGCTCTGTCGGCTCGGCGGGAATGGTCGGCACATTGTAGGCCGTGCGCCCGGCGTCAACCGCTGCGTTCACTCGCCCGGCCTGCTCGGAGACCAGGTTCTTGCCGCGCTCGACAAACTCTTCCCACTGCGCCCGGCCGCGATCCACAACCTCGCGCCCGCGGTCCACATACTCGCCCACCTGCTCCTTGCTCTTTTCCACCAGCTCGCTGACCTGCTCGGCGGCTTGCCGGGTGCGGTTGCGCAGGAACTCGGTTCCCTCACGGGCGCCGTTCGCCAGGTCTTCCCGAGTTTCGCGCCCTGCCTTGGGAGCGTAGAGAATCCCCACCAACGCGCCTACGCCTAATCCAGCCACAAACCACGCCAGACCGTTAATCTTGTTTTCTTCTGCCATGATGAAAAATCTCCTTCCGCTCAGCTTGAAGATGGCCTGAGCGTATCAAATTTCCCCGCCTGCCGCAAATCAAAACCGTTCACTGCTTTCAGAAAGCTGGCGGCGCATCTCCCAATTGAAGACTATTTTGCAGTGAACCCTGTGCATCAGATGCTCCATCAGTATACGAAGTTGCAGCTCAATTGTGCATATTTCTTTTTGGGCCAATGCGCGGCGAGGAAAGGAAAAGTCCTCCCGGTTCCACAATGCGCCTCTTCCGCTTGCTGGCAAATGCGTCTTAAGCCGCCTAGGACGATACCATGGTAGTAGGTTCGGTTTGAATTTAGCCGAAAAACAACCTCAGATTCTTCGACTTTGCTGCGCTTCGCTCAGGATGACAGGTTTAACAGCGTTTTGAATGATTGAAGATCATAACCATACTCACTAAGGAGCTATCTTTCCACATGAAACTTGAATTGCCCGCCGGCGACTTCCGCGCCTACCTTTTCGACTGCGACGGCACCATCGTCGATTCCATGCCCCTGCATTACATCGCCTGGAAGACCGCCTTTGCGGAATGGAATTGCCCTTTTCCGGAAGATTTGTTTTACTCCTGGGGCGGCAAGCCGACGCGCGAGATTGTCGCTACGCTGAATGAGATGCATGGCCTGAAGATGCCCGTCGAGGCCCTGGCCGAGCACAAAGAGGAACTGTACTTCGCGCTGCTTCCGCAGCTCAAGGGGATTCCCGAAGTGATCGAGCTGATCGAAGCCGAACAGGGCCGCATCCCCTTTGCCGTGGTCTCCGGCGGACGGCGCATCTCGGTGACCAAGGCCCTGGATGCGCTGCATCTGACCGATCGCTTTCAGACCATCGTAGGCTCGGAGGATTACGTCCACAGCAAGCCTGCGCCGGATGGCTTTCTGCTGGCAGCCGAGCGGCTGGGGGTAGCGCCCGCTGACTGCCTGGTCTTTGAAGACACCGACCTGGGCATCAACGCCGCCACCGCCGCGGGCATGAAGTCGGTTCGGATTGCCCGCCGTGGGAGCGCATCTGAGTAAGTGCCGGGGAACCGTAGCGAGGTCCAGCGCGTATGAACTGATAGAGGTGTGCCGTTGACCGAAGCAAGCAGAGAACTTATTGGGACCGAGCCGGATCGCCGTCCCAAGGCCGAATGGGCGATTATGCTGGGCATCGCGGTCGTTATCGCGCTGGTCCACATGGCCACTAATGGCCACCACGGCTTTCATCGCGACGAGCTTCAGTTCCTCAGCGAGGCCAAACACCTCGACTGGGGAACGGTCGCATTTCCACCTTTTACGCCTTTGATGGAGCGCATCGGCCTGGGGCTTTTCGGCCTGTCGATGGTCGGCTTGCGCCTCTTTTCGGTTCTTTCGCAGGCGGCGGTCATCGTGCTCACCGGCCTGATGGCGCGCGAGTTGGGTGGTGGGCGTCTGGCGCAATTCACGGCTGCGCTCTCAATTGCGCTGGCACCGATGGCGCTCTTCAACGGCACCGAATTTCAGTACGGCACCTTTGATTATTTGTGGTGGGCTCTGGTTGCGCTCTTCACCATTCGCCTGCTGCGCACGGAGAACCCGCGCTGGTGGCTGGGGATCGGCGCGGCTATTGGCATGGGGCTAGAGACCAAGTACACCATCCTCTTTCTGACCTTTGCGCTGCTCTGCGGACTGCTCTTCAGCCCGGCGCGGCGTCTGCTCGGTAACCGCTGGTTTGCGGGCGGCGTGGCGATTGCGCTGCTGATCTTCCTACCCAATCTGCTCTGGCAAATTCGCCACGACTTCATCTCGTATCATTTTCTCCACTTCATTCACATCCGCGATGTAAGCTGGGGACGCGGCGACCGGCTGACCTTCTTCTTCAAACAGTTCTTTATGTGCACGAACATCTACTCAGTACCGCTGTGGATCGGCGGCCTTGTCTGTTTTTTGCGCAGCCCGCGTTATCGTCCACTGGCCTGGATGTACCTGCTCCCGGCGGCCTATTTTCTCTCCGCCCAGGGAGTTTTCTACTACCTTGCTCCGGCGTATCCGATGCTGATCGCGATGGGCGCGACGGGGGGCGAGCGCTGGGTTGAACGGCTTTCCAAAGTGTGGCGCTGGGTTGTGAAGATCTTCTTCTTTCAAGGAATCGTCTTCACGGGATTCGCCATGGGCGCGGCCATTATTCCGCTGGCTGACTCTGGTCCGCTGATGCGCTTTGCTCTGGAGAAAAACGATGCTCTGCGCGAGGAGATCGGTTGGCCGGAGATGGTCCGCACGGTAGCCGGAATCCGTGACTCGCTGTCGGTCGAGCAGCGCGCGCACCTCGGCATCGTTGTCGGAAACTACGGAGAGGCCGGAGCCATCGAAATGTTCGGCCCTGCCTATCATCTGCCTGCTCCGATCAGCACGGTCAACTCATTCTGGTATCGCGGTTATCCTACGCCGCCACCCACCACCATTATTCTGCTGGGCAATACCCGTGAACGCGCCGACGAACTCTTCACCAACTGCCGTCTGGCCGGGCAAAACGGCAATCCGGCGGTCGTAAAAAACGAAGAGAGTGAGTGGCATCCTGATATTTTCGTTTGCGGTCCGCCGCGCATTCCGTGGCAGGAACTGTGGCGGAAGGTGCGCGACTTCGGCTGATTCAGTAGAGCAGCACGGCCAGACGGTAGGCAGTGAAGGAGCTTTGCTGGCCTTGTGGCGGACAACTGCCGACGGCGGCTTGGCGGTATTTGCCTGTGGCGATGCGCGCCACGAGAGCCTGCGGCAGTTGGGTCAGTTCGGCATCTTGCCAGCGCATGACAAAGCGCGGCTGCGGACCTGTAGCAGAGCGCGGCATTCCTTCGTTCTGCACACAAGCGTCGCGGGCTAGAGTTACATTGCTGACAACGCCGACGCCGTTAGCCTGCACCAGTTGTGCGACGACCGCCTCGACCTGCGTTTGCGAAAGCTGTTCGACCACACGCTCGTAGTCGGCCACGGCATAGAGGCCGAGCGGCCCAGCGACAACGGCAATTCCCACGCGGTTCACAGCGGGGTTCAGCAGATTCTCGCGGTGGTAGGGCGAGTGCATCCACGCGTCGTGAACCGCCTCCGGATTGGGCGCAACAGCTACATTCTCTTCGATCAGGCTAAAGCGCGCCCCGGCAGCTTGAGCACGCGCGCTGATCTCTGGCTCACCGGGAAACTGGTGCGAAAGCGCTCCCGCCGCAGCCATGCGCAGACAATGCTTTCGCGCCGCTTCAGCCAGCGCCGCATCCCACCGGAGCGACCCAGCCCCGGCCTGCGCGCGCGCCTGATTGGCCAGTTGAACGAGCTGCCACGCTGCGGGCTGAATTGCGCGGGAAGCTCCACGGGCCACCTGCGCGGAGGCAGCCAACGCCAGCAGCGCCATCGAAAGGAACACAACTAGCCGTGAAATTCTCATCCATTGATTATTGAATCATTGGAGAAGCATGGCAACTGGTTGCTCTTAATGAACAAGGCTCGTTGAGGTTCGTGGTTTCCCACTCATTCCGCAAAAAACGCGGAATGAATGGGGCACCCAGTCTTTGTGGCAGATCAGGCTGAGGGTTCATCGCGGCCGTAACTCGACGCTGCAAGTTGGGCAGCTCCCTATAAACAAAGCAGTCGAAAGAAATTTGTCTTAATAAAATCAGCAAGTTAGCTTTCGCTACGCGGAGGTCGCGAGTTAGCGAGTTGGCGGTGGTTCATCTCTCCCGTGATTCGACGCGGCGAGTCGAGCTGTTCCTTGGAAACTTCATGTCGATCCGTTGCGTCCATTTCCCAGGGAGTTTTGTCTCCCGTTGAATTGCAGCGAAAAGGGGTTTCCGTGAAACGCACACTGATCATTCTTCTTGGTTGTTGTCTGGCTGCCGCGCCATCGTTCGCGAGCAACGCAACTTTGCCCGATGGCAGCGAGTTTCCCATGTGGGAGAAGCCGCTGCATTTTTCCAAAACCTATTACGTTGATTGCCAGGCCAAAAACGCTGATGACAACGGCCCCGGCACCAAGGAGCGCCCCTTCCGCACCATCAATCACGCAGCGCAGTTGCTCCAGCCGGGCGAGCGCGTGGTCATCAATGAGGGTGTCTATCGCGAGTTCATTCGCCCTGCCCGTGGTGGCTCTGGCTCAGAGGCCATGATTAGTTACGAGGCCGCTCCGGGCGCAAAGGTCGTCGTCAAGGGCGCGGCCGTGGTGAAGGATTTGCATCCCAGCGAGGGCTGGAACTTTGGCATGGACACGGTGACGCACCAGCCGGTGAATGCCTGGGAGTTGCCTCTCACTCCCGCGCTCTTCCCCAACGGCTACAACCCCTTTGAAGTGGACAATGTGCTCGGCAATCACACGTGGCTCAGATACGCGCAGGACAATATGGGAACCTACTTTCGGCGGCGCGGGCTGGTCTTTGTGGACGGCAAACCGCTGGAGCCGGTGGAGACATCAATGGAACTGGCCGGGCCATCGCCGCGCTCGATGAATTACTTTACCGAGGTGCATTGGAAGCCGCTCTTCAAGGAGTTTGCGCCGGAGGCCGGCAAGTTCTGGATTGAAACCAACGGCATGACGCTGCACATTCGGCTGGCCAACGACGACGATCCGGCCAAGCACGTCATTGAAATTACCACGCAGGAGCAGTTGTTCAGCCCCGCTCAGCGCTACCAGTCGTACATTCGCGTGAAGGGCATCATCTTCCAGTATGCGGGCAACGGCTTTCCCGTTCCGCAACGCGGCATGGTATCGGTCAACCGCGGTAACCACTTTATCTTCGAAGACAACACCTTCGAGTGGGCCAACTCGGTCGGCCTGGACATCGGCAACGAGGATTGGGGCGCATCAAGGCCCACGCAACCGGTGGGCTTTGACATTGTGCGCGGCAACAACTTCCGCTACTGCGGCATCGAGGGCCTGGGCGGCACCGGCGGCCCGCAGAATACGCTCGTCGAAAAGAACCTCTTCGAGTGGATCGGCTGGCAAGACGCGGCCATGATGTCCGAATCCGGCGGGACCAAAATGCACAACACCCGCAATCTGCTCTTCCGCAATAACGTCGTCCGCCACATTCGCCATGCCAACGGCATCTGGCTGGACATCGGCAACGCCAACGACCGGCTGACCGGCAACGTCTTCGCCGACATTCCCGGCGACGTCAATCCTCACGGCATTCACATCGAGGGCAGCGACGCCCTCAACGAGATCGACAACAACATCTTCTACAACCTCACCGGCGGCATTCTGATCCGCGACACCAACAATGTAATCATTGCTTACAACTTCTTCCTGGACTGCAAAGAAGTTTGCGTTGACACCGTCGCTGGCATCAACGGAGCGCGGGTTGTCGGCGGCCACACCAACGACGTGCACAACCTGCAAGTCTACGGCAATGTTTTCGGCCATCTGGGCCGCTCGGCGATCGAGTTCAACAACGCCCGCAACACGCCCGACGGCAATCTCTATCCGGAAGGGCAAAGCTTCATGGGCTTCCACTTCGGATCGCCGGTGCTGCGCGTCAAGTTTCCGGAGCCAGCCGAATACCACGACCTCAGCTCGATGCGCGAAGAGTACGGCTGGGAGAAGAACGGCGCAGAGGGAGCTGTTGAAGCCACCCTCGATCCGGACAAGTTGACTCTCACCCTCGCAGTGAAGAGTGAGATCAAGCCCCTGCCCGCCTGGAAGTCCATCGATGCCGACTTCTTTGGCCACGCAGTGACCGGCGACCGTATGCCGGGACCATTCGCCGATCTGCTCACCAACGCTGGCTCGCGCAGCATCGATCCGCGCTATTGATCCGGCCCTCAAATAGCGTTATCGCTTCCCACCCATTCAGCGAAAAACGCTGAATGGATGGGGCATCCAAGTGTCAGTATTTACAGGCCGGATCAATAGGCTGTTGGTCTGGGTTGCAAGCATCGTATCGGTATCCCACCCTAGCCGCAAAAACAAGTACGCGGCGAGGGTGGGGCACCCCTGGGCGGGCGAGGGTGGGGCACCCTTGATTGATACAACAGCAAAGGGTCAGAAACCTAGGGTTGGATTCAAGCGGTATTCTGTCAGTGCCGATGCAAATTCTCTCCACCCTCCGCAACCGCGTTCGCCGCCAGCCCCTTGCCGTGGCGGGCGTGCTGCTGCTGGCCACCTTTGTGCTGTGCGGCTTGGCCGCGCCGTGGCTAGCGCCCGCAAATCCTTCGGCGATTGATCTGCTGCACCGGCTGGAAGGCCCCTCGGCGGCGCACTGGGCTGGAACCGATGAGCTGGGCCGCGACACGCTCTCGCGGCTGCTCTTTGGCGCGCGCCTCTCGCTGGCCGTCTCGGTTACAGTCGTCTCCATTTCGCTTGTTCTGGGCATCAGCATCGGCGGCCTGGCTGGCTACCTGGGCGGCTGGATCGACATTGCGCTGACCACCTTCGCAATGAACACATTTCTTGCGCTGCCGGGGATTCTGTTGGCCATCGCCTTTGCAGCGTTTCTTGGCCCCGGCTTCTCCAATCTGGTGCTGGCGCTGGCCGTGGGCGGCTGGGCTGGCTATGCGCGGCTGGTGCGGGCGCAGGTGATGTCCGTCCGCGACCGCGAGTACGTCGATGCGGCCCGCGCTCTCGGCGCCAGCGGAATGCGTATCTTCTTCCGTCACATTCTGCCTAATATTGTCCAGCCGATCCTGGTGCAAGCGGCCATCGGCATGGCCGGAGTGATTTTGGCCGAGGCCACGCTCTCCTTTCTCGGCCTGGGCATTCCCGCGCCCGCTCCCAGTTGGGGAGCTATGCTGAACGACGCCCGCGCGCACCTGTTCGACTCGCCGCACATGGTGCTCTTCCCCGCCGCCGCGATGGCTGGAGCCGTGCTGGGCTTCAACTTTTTGGGCGACGCGCTGCGGGACCATCTCGACCCGCGCACGCGGCTGGAGATGGGGATTTAATCTTCACGAACCATCCTTGTAGGTTGGGTATTTTAACGAAGAAATCCGTTGAGGTTCGTGGTCTCCCAGGTCCGAAAATCCGGACCTGGGGCACCCGGCGGTGTGGGACTGTCCACTGTCTACTGTCCACTGAAAACTAAAGATGGCAGCTTGCCTGACCGCGCTTTTCCAGGTAGCGTTGGTGGTACTCTTCGGCGCGCCAGAAGGTCTGCGTCGGCTCGACCATCGTCACAATACGCTGGGGCGCAAAGCGGCCTTCGGCGGTGAGCTGCTCGATTTTGGCGCGGGCCTGCGCCTGCTGCTCCGGCGAGTTGAAGAAGATGGCGGAGCGGTACTGCGTGCCGTGGTCCGGACCCTGGCGGTTGAGGGTGGTGGGGTCGTGGAGGGCGAAAAAGGCATCCAGAAGCTGAGAGAAGCTGATCTTGGCGGGATCGAAGTCGACTTCGACGACCTCGGCGTGGCCGGTTTGATCGGTGCAGACATCCTGATAGCTGGGGCGGGCCAGAGAGCCACCCTCATAACCGACGGCTGTCGCCTGAACGCCGGGAATGGCCACGAAGGCCGCCTCAACGCCCCAGAAACAACCCGCTCCAAAAGTTGCCTTTTCTATGCTCATGTCATCAGAGATGCTGTTTGGGCACCGCAAGTGTCAGAATTTTTACGGCTGCAAGGATGAATGCTGTAACCGCGCGATCCTTCCGGATCGTTCCAGGCTGCCTATCAGGTTGAAAAATCAGTAGGATGCAAGTGTTTCAAAATAGACAAATGCCCCATTATGGAAAGAAACCGCGCAGACTCGTTCAACATCTTCCCACGCCGCATACTAAAATGCCGTTCCGCGCCGATGATTCAGTTGACTCAGTCTCTTAGCATTGCTAGTCTACAGCTTGGCGGTTTGAGTCTGCTGATGAGGCCAATCACTTTGTGCTGGACACCGGCTGATAGTTTGCTTCTGCGAGAGCGGGAGTTAATGCGGCTGTCTTATGATGTGAACATCCTGTGGAAAACCACTCAACCACGTTGAGGAGGGCGGAGCTTTGCCTTTGGAGCTTTGCCAGCACGGATGAGCGTTGCGGGTTGATGCAGCGCATTCTCGCGGATCATTTGCCGCTTCCGCACCCCCATAGAATGGAAGAGCGCTCGGCTTCATCCGGCGCTCGAATGAAGACCGGAGAAGAGGACCCCCTTGACTGAAGAGAATGAAACGCAAACGAGCAACCTTGGTGGCCAGCTTATAGAAGGCAACCGTCTCCTCGACCCCGACGATCAAGTATCTCTGCGCGAATTGGCCCTTGTTCCATGGAAGCGAAAGTACCTGGTTGCAGGCTGTACGATCGTGTGCGCGCTGGCAGCAATTTTGCTTTGCGTGGTCATGAAGCCCAAATACAGAGCCACGGCCACGATCGAGCTGAATGAGGCAAACAGCGGCGGGGCCAGTCTGCTCTCCGGCATGGCGGCCATGGCATCGGGCGAATCGGATGATTTGAAGGTCAAGGTTGAAACCGAAACCGCGGTCATCAAGGACGAATCGATTGCGCTGGCGGTGCTGGGCAAGCAAGGAATGCTGCGCCTGGAGAATCCCGACAAATTCAGCAAAGCCCCTGGCCCCCAGGTGAGCGCGGATGCGCTGCCCCCGGAGCGTAGAGAAGCCCTGGTGAGCGCCTTTGAAGCTCACTTGAAGGTTGCCGAAGTGGGAAGTTCGCGGCTTGTTACCATTTCTTTCAGCGACCACAATCCGGAAGTTGCCGCGCGAGTGGCCAACCAGGTCGTCACTGAGTACAAATCCTATCTGCTCAGCTCCAACTTCACTTCATCGCGGGATGTTTCGCAGTGGCTCTCCGCGCAATTGGGCGATCTCTCCGGCCAGGTGACTAAAACGCAGCAGGCCGTGGAGGAGTTCGAGCGCACACATAATCTCTCCTCCGCGATGCTGGGTCTGGCTACGCTGGGCGGCTCTTCTGCCACCGCTTCTGCGGGCGGCGGTGGGGGCGGCGGGGGTGGTGGTTCAGTTCAGATACCGGAACTGAGTCGTCTGGGAACGCTGAACGATGAGGTTACCCAGGCGGAAGCAACGCGCATGGGGCGCGAAGCGATCTATCGCCTGACGGAAACGCAGAATCCTGAACTGATTTCGACGATCGGCTCCAGTTCTCTGGCCGGGGCCTCTGGTTCGAGTGTGACCTCGCAGGGCAGCGGCCTGGAGATTCTCAACTCACTGCGCGAGCAGGAGGCGACTGCGCGGGTGGCTTATGCCAGCGCAGAGACAAAGTATGGACCCAAGAACCCTCATCTGACAGACATCGCCAACCAGTTGAAGTCGATTCAAGAGCAGATGCAGGCCGAGATGGGGAAGATCCGGCAGCGGGCCAAGAACGATCTTACGCTGGCCGAGCAGAATGAGAAGGCGCTACGTTCTTCTTTTGAAGCGCAAAAACAGATCACCAGCAAGATGAACGACGACGTGGTGCAATTGGGCGTTCTGATGGCGCAGGCCCGCTCCAGCCGCGACTTGTACGACCTTCTCTATGCCCGGTTGCAGGAAGCCAATATCGACGCGGGCAACAGCGCAACCAATGTTACGGTTGCCGATCCGGCTCGTCCGCCGGGCGGGCCTTATCTGCCGCAGCCACTTTTATTTATTGCGGCTGGCATCTTTGCCGGTTTGTTTTTGGGCATCGGATTGGCCTATCTTCTGGAGAGCCAGGATGACACGCTGTCGGACAGCTTCCAGGTGGAGACGGTGAGCAATTTGCCTGTGCTGGGCATGGTTCCCTTCTACCGCATGGAATCGCGGCCGCGCGAGGGAGCGCTGGCGGCGGAGTCCAGTTCCTTCCTGATAGCCCCGGAAAGCTCGACTGCGGAGTCTTTTCGCAGCCTGCGATCCGGGCTGACGCTCTCTGGTGTGGGACGCAAGCTCAAAGTACTGGCCGTCACCAGTGCGCTGCCGGGCGAAGGCAAATCCTACACCACCTACAACCTTGGCCTCGCTTTTGCGGCCACCGGCATGAAGGTGTTGATTATCGACTGCGATCTTCGCCGTCCCCGGCAGCATGGTCTTTTTCGCGTAAATCGGGAGGACGGATTGGCGGATCTTCTGGCGGGACAGATTTCGTTTGAAAACGCCATCAAGCCCCATCCGGTGGAATCGAATCTGTCTATTATGCCCGCCGGCCGTCAATCTCCTCTGGCCTCCGAGTTGCTGGGAGCGGGCGAGATCGAAAAGGTTCTGGCGACTGCTCGCGCACGATTTGATCTTGTCTTTGTGGACAACCCGCCCGTTCTGCCGGTGGCAGACGCGATTATCGTCGGTACGCACTGCGATGGCTTGATCGGCGTGCTGCGCGCCGGCAAGACCTCGCGCAAGGCTCTGCGCCGTTTTGTTCAGACGCTGGCCCGGAACCGCATTCATATCCTTGGCCTGGTCATCGAAGCAGTGGATATGTCAGCAACGGAATACAGGAGTGTGTATGGCTACAATGTGCAGAGCTATTATGGCGAAAAGAAATCGTAGGATCACTGTCAACCGCGGTTTTCTGTTGCTGCTCGTCTTGGCGTTGACGGCGACGGCGGGCCACGCTCAAACCCAGACAGGCCTTGCCGCTTCGACTAGCAGCGGCAAGGCCAACATCACCGGGCAAAGCACGGGGCCTATCATCATTCCACAGGATCTCTCTCAATTGCTTGTGGAGCCGGGCGACCTGCTCAATGTCAATGTTTATGACACACCTGAGTTCACCGGATCTTATCGCGTGGACCCGAATGGAGACTTGACGCTTCCGCTGTGCGGCAAGGTGCGGCTGCGCGGACTGACATTGCAGGAAGCGGCGCGCCATGTGGAGGCGGCTCTCAAGGACGGCCAGATCCTGACTCAGCCGCAGGTGAACATCGACGTGGCGCAGTATGCCGGTCAGTATGTGACGGTGATGGGCGAGGTCGTCAATCCAGGCCGCGTGCCACTGATTGCTCCCACACCGCTCGGTGATGTTCTGGCCGAGGCCGGAGGCGAGACACCCGCCGCGGGCGCGCGTGTACGGATTCGTCATGGCGCGGGCGAGGGTCTGCCGGAGCAGGAGGTTCCCTACGCTCGCAGTCAGAGCACGGCGGAGTCCGCCTCCATTCTGGTGCGTCCCGGCGATGCGGTCATTGTTCCGCGCGCGGGCATCGTCTATGTTCTGGGCGCAGTCAACCGGCCGGGCGGCTACGTGATGCAGGAAGACGGCAAGCTGAACGTGGCCGAGGCTCTGGCGTTGAGTGGCGGAACGGTGATGCAGGCCAATACCGGCGGTCTGCGGGTGATCCGTCGCAATCCGGATGGAACAATCCTGGATTTTCCGCTTTCTTACAGCGGCATTGCCAAGGGAAGTCAGACGCCGCTTGCGTTGCAGGGCGAAGACATTGTCTACGTGCCGATGAGCAAGATCAAGGCTACCTTTACCAACGCGACCGCAATCCTCTCGGCTGCTGCTTCGGCGGCCATCGTTCACCAGTAACCTTACCGACCGACTGGCCCGCTGTCCGTTGCGCTTCTGCGGCGCTTTCTGCATCCAGGCGCCAATTGTAATCAGTTCTTTCCAGGAGCAGGATGAGCGCAGAATCTACGCTTTTTGAGCGAATCCGGAGCGGTTTTCTGCGGCGATTCCTGGGCCGAGAGGCATGGGCGCTGACCGATCAAGCAGTGGTCAGCGCGACTAACTTCCTCACCAATATCATGCTCCTCCGCTTTATGGGACTGCGCGAATTTGGCGTCTTCATTCTGGCCTGGATGTCGGTTCAGTTCGTCAACAGCTTGCAGACCGCACTGATTGTTGCGCCGATGATGAGCGTAAGTCCCAAGCAGGAGGAGAAGGACAGGCCCTTCTACTTCGGCGCTGTGGTTGTTCAGGAACTAGCTCTTGTCTTCTGCTGTTTTTTTCTGGTTCTCATTGTTCTAAAGCACACCGGCCTTTTTTTCCCCCATCTGAATTCAATAAATCTTACGCTGACGCAGAGTCTTGCCCTGCCTCTGGCCGTTTCGGCTTTTGCATACCAGATGCAGGACTTCCTTCGGCGCTACTTCTTTTCGACGCGCCAGAGCCGCCGCGCCTTCGCCGACGATGCGCTCAGCTATCTTCCCCAACTGCCGATCATCTTCCTGCTGCATCGCACCGGGCATTTGAACAGCGCCAGCGCGCTTTGGGTGATGGCGGGAACCTCGATCCTGGGACTTGCACCTTGGTTCTTCTGGATGGAGCCGCTCACCTTCAACCGGGAGTGGATTGGGGCAATTGCGCGGCGGCACTGGAAGATCTCCCGCTGGATGGGCGCGTCGGCGTTGCTGCAGTGGGTCTCTGGCAATCTCTTTTTGATCGCAGCCCCGATCTACTATGGCGCCGCTGCGGCTGGAGTTCTGAAGGCCTCGCAAAATCTGATGGGCGTCACCAATGTATGGTTTCAAGGGTTGGATAACGTCGTCCCGGTGGAGACGGCGCGCCATCTGCGCGATGGCGGAGTGGCTTCGATGCTGGCTTACACGCGTTCGATTCTGCTCAAGTGGGGTGGTCTGACGCTGCTGTTTGCGCTCATCATGGCTGTGGTTCCGGGCTTCTGGCTTGCGCTGATCTATACGCCGGAGATGGCGCAGTACGGCTACATCCTGCGGCTCTATGCTTTGCTTTACGTCATCATCTTTATCGGCGGCCCAATGCGCGCCGGCTTGCAAGCCCTGGAATATACCATTCCCATCTTCTGGTCCTATCTGGCGATGGCGAGCTTTTCCTTCGCCTTCGCGGTGCCTATGGCCAAGCAGTTGGGATTAGTCGGTTCGCTCTACGGTTTTTTCTGCGTGCAGATCATTTTTCAAAGTATTGTGGGTGCGGCTCTACTCATACGATGCCGCCGCATTGCAAGGCAGGAGGCTCTCGCATCGTGATCTTTTGTAGCGGTGGAAGAAGGATCTACGCATCAATTATGCAATGTATGATGTAATGGAGCATTGCTTCTGACCGGCGCAGTTTTGAGTACGCCGGTCAACATCCCATCAGAGTTGCCAGCCCAAAGGAAATACACATGAGCGTAAACGCCATTTATGAGGATGGTACTTATCTTGCCAAGCATCCTTCGTGGCATGAGGAAGATTCGTCGTGGAAGGCAATGCAAATTCTTCGCATACTCAAGAAGAATAATCTTCGCCCCGCAACCCTGTGCGAGGTAGGCTGCGGAGCTGGCGAGATATTGAATTGCTTATCCGTTTCCTGCGGTCAGGAGGTTCAATTTTCAGGATATGATATTTCTCCTCAGGCAATGGATATTTGTCTAAAAAAGGAAAAGCAGAACCTTCATTTCTATTTGAAAGACTTTTTAGAAGAAAAAGATACCTATTTTGATGTTGTCATGGCCATTGATGTATTTGAACACGTGGAGGATTACTTGGGGTTTATTCGCAGGTTGCGGGTGAAAGGAGAATACAAGGTATTTCATATTCCCCTTGATTTATCGGTGCAAACAGTTTTGCGCGTTTCCCCAATTCGTTAGAAAGAAATCTGGGCATATCCACTACTTCACTATGGAAATCGCGCTTGCGGCATTGAAGGACACGGGGTATGAAGTAGTGGACCATTTCTATACGTCTAGCTCGCTGGATACGCCTAACCTGAACTGGAAAGCTAGGCTGATGAAGCTTCCCAGAAAACTGCTTTTCGCCCTTCATCAGGATCTGGCGGTAAGAATCCTGGGCGGTTATTCATTGATGGTTTTAGCGAAATAATTCACTGGCTGCTGTTTGAATGAATTAGGAACTTGTCGGCAAGGCATATCAATGCGCATAGTTCATATTTTGCAAGGCAAAGCCAACCCCAACACGCTCAGCGGCGTCAACCGCGCGCTGCATGAGATGGCCACTTACCAGTCGCGTCTGGGGTACGAGGTGGAAATCTGGGGACTCTCGGCTTCTCCAACTCTGCCGCCGCACGAGCGCGAGTACCGGTTGCGCGTCTTCCCGATGACCTGGCTGCGGGTGACTCTAAGCAGAGAACTCAAAGCCGCTCTCGCCACGCTGGAACCGGGCACATGGATTCACTTCCATTCGGTCTTCATCCCGGAGTTCCCGGCGATTGCCGCACGGCTGAAAAAGCACGGCTTCGCCTACAGTGTTACCCCGCATAATGGTTATGCTCCCGGAGTCTTTCGGAAAAATCCCTGGAAGAAGCATCTTTACGTCTTCTTCCGCGAGGCGAAGTACCTGCGCAATGCCGCATGGATTCATGTCGTTGGCGAGAGTGAAATCCAGGACAATTTGAGGATCGCTCCGCAGGCCCGTGTGGTTCTGATCCCCAACGGCCAGGAGACGCTTGAAGTTCTATCGAATATCGAGCCGATCAAGGCGGAGCGCCCTCTGATCGGTTTTTGTGGCCGACTTGATATGTGGGTCAAAGGGCTGGATTTTCTGCTGGATGGCTTTGCCGCATACAAGGCAAAGGGCGGTAAAGGGGAGCTGTGGGTGATTGGGGATGGCGCGGATCGCGCACAGCTTGAAGAAAGAGCAGCGAAGAACGGATTACAGACCAATATCCGCTTCCTGGGTGCGCGGCTGGGCGAGGAGAAGCTGGGGTTGATTGCCTGCTTTGACATCTTTGTACTCTGCTCACGCTGGGAAGGGCTTCCGATGGGCTGCCTGGAAGCGGCTTCGCTGGGAGTTCCGCTCTTTGTCAGCCGGGAAACCAACCTGGCCAAGTACGTGGAAGAAAATAACGCCGGTGTGGTGTTGGAAGAGACAACGGCGGCAGGCATTGAGCGCGCGCTCGATCACATTCAGCAGGTTTATGAGAACGGCCAGCTTCAGCCGATGGGTGAAAATGCTCGCCGACTGATTCAGAGAGAGTTTAACTGGGAGGAAAATGCCAAAAGCTTCGTCGCAGCTATCGCAGCCTGCGGTTATCCCATTCAGCGTGCAACCTCTGAGTTCCCGCCTAAATGACGCAATACAATTTGCACAATGATTCATGTAAAGAAAGGATAGGAATGGAATTCTCAAGGATTTTTGAAATTCTGAAATCTCCAACCCGTACAACCCGTTTCTTCAAAAGGGTTGCTCGAGATAGCCGTCTGTGGTCCTCGCGGAAGAATTTTTTGGATTATTACTCGCATGTGGTGGACAGTTACGCCGTCAATGTTTGTCCAGACCGCGCCGTGGGGAGTGATTCTCACGAACACTGGTTGTCCATTGGCCGCTTCCAGTTCGATTTTCTGGTTACACATGGGCTTCAGAGCAAACATCGCTTTCTTGATATCGGTTGCGGAAATCTCCGGCTGGGGGCTTGCGTCATTCCTTATCTGGATGAGCTGGGATATGTAGGTATCGACATATCTCCACGGATTGTGACTGCCGCTCTCGACACCATCCGAAGCTTCAAATTGCAAAACAAGCTGCCGCGCATCTTTCTTGTTTCTGAAACAAACTACGAGTTTTTCCCCGACAATTATTTCGATGTGGTCAATGCGCACAGTGTATTCTCCCATCTCCCTGCCGAGGAGATCGAGAAGGTTCTTCGCGAGGCCTACCGGGTTCTGAAACCGGGCGGCTGGTTCGACTTTACATTTAAGCCGGGCGCGAAAATATCCGATTACCTCAAAGAAGATTTTTTCTTTCCGGAGCAGTTCTTGCTTGAACTTGCCACAAAATGCGGCTATCAGCCGCAGCCGCTCAAGGATTGGGTCTATGCCTAGGACAAGATACGCGCCATCAAGCCGAACTGAGAGTCATTTGCCACCGGCAAGTTTACCAACAGAAGCTTTAGAGCAATTGGCTCTGCCGTTCAGTGAATTTATTGCCGCTTTTTTTGGCGTGCTCGAAGCAACCGGTGTGCGCTGCTGCGTGCTGCGCAATTATCAGGAGTTTCCGGCGCGCAATATCGGCAATGATATTGACCTGCTGATTGCGCCCACGGCTCTGCCCAGCGCCGTTCATGCGCTTCGCTCCATTCCCGGAGTGCGCATAGTGGGGTACACCCAGCGTCCTTATGTCTCCAATTTCTTTCTGGAGGGTATCTCTCAGAATACCGATTCTTGCGCGCTGGAGATAGATCTCGATCTGAGATTGATTTGGAAGGGGTTGCCTTACCTTTCCGTTGAAGAGGTGCTGGAGGCGGCAGTTGCGCATCCCGTCGGCGATGCAACCTTTTATGCGCCTGCTCCTGTTCATGAAGCTATCATCTCTCTGTTTTCCAGTTTGCTGGTGGGAGGATGGCTGAAGGAAAAGTACTTTCCGCAGGTGCGAGAGACCTTTTCCGAATGCCGCACCGAGGTGATTGCAGCTCTCTTGCCGCGCTTCGGGTCAGAGGTCGCAACGCGGTTGGCGGATGCGGTCATCTCCGGCGACCGTTCCAGGATTCTCGGCATGATCGGGCCGCTGCGCAGGGCGCTTCTACTGTGCAGTCTGCGGCGTCATCCGCTACGCAGCATAGGGGCGATCTTTCACCACTATACCAGCGAACTTTGCTTTCGCCACTCGCCACAATCGCGCGAGGCGGTTTCGATTCTGGCTTTGGACGCGCGCGACCGAACTCCAATCACCCAGACTCTGCTGCCACGGCTACAGTCCTTCGCGACGAAGATCGAAAGCGAGGCTGCCGAGACAACAGCACAGACAGGCTTCGGCTCGGCGGCCAGTCTTCTCCGCTGGATGATGAGAGATTGGCTGAGCCTGCTGACGGAGAGGAAGAGCCTTACGCTGACCGTTCGCGAGGGGTGTGGGCCGCTCTTCCGTGACGCAGCCGGGCAGCCTGACTCTCCAGCGTGGCTGGCGCGGCTTGCAGGCAGACTCACGCCCGCGCACGATCTTTGCATTTTGCTGCAAGAGGGCGCGGAAGAGAATCCGGCGGCGAGTTCCAGTCGGCATGAAGCCTGCCGTGCCTTCCTCCAGACCCGGAAGAGGTCAGTTGTTTTGGACACCAGCCAGCCAGTAGAAACAGTGACAGAGGGCGCGTACGCGGCCATTGTTGACGCACTTGTCCAGCGCGCGGAGAAGAGGCTGAAGAAGCGCTTTCCCTGATGCGACAATCGAATTCCACGCTAGTACTTTGACCACGTAGATTGATGATTACCCAGGGTTTATTGGACACAAGAAATAATTTCAAGAAAAGGAAAGACAGACGCTGAAGATTGTCATCTTAGGACCGGATGGTGCGGGAAAAAGCTCAGTGATTCATGGGTTGCTGAAGTGTTTGAATCAGGATGGCCGCGTTGTGACGATGCGGCACCTGAAACCTCGCATCGCCTTTCCGCAACGGGGTGAGGCGAGAGGAATCGTCGTTGATCCTCACGGCACGCCGCCCCGCTCGGCGCTGGTTTCAGTTGCCAAAATCTTTATCTGGCTGATGGAGGAGTGGTATGCGACGCTCTTTCAAGACAAAAAAACGGATCTGCTGATCTGCGACCGCTACTATCACGACCTGCTGATTGATTCCCGCCGTTATCGCTACGGAGGCCCGCAATGGATGGCGCGTCTGATTGGTTCGCTGATGCCGCAGCCCAGGCTTTGGCTGCTGCTGGATGCTCCGGCGGAGGTATTGCAGATGCGCAAACAGGAGGTTACTCCGGAGGAGACCGCGCGGCAGCGTCAGGCTTACTTGAGCTTTGTTCAGCAGCAACGCAACCATGCGGTCATCGACGCCTCGCAAGCGCTAACTAAAGTGGTTGCGGATACGGAGAAAGCCATCTCTGCGACGCTGCGGGAGATTGAAGGCAAATGTGGATGAAGTTGGCCAGTTCTATCAGGCAGCGGAGCAATCCAGCGCCAGCCATCTTGCCCTGCGCTGGAAAGGGCGGGTGCGCTACGTCGTTCCTCTTGACGCGCGCACACAAATGGCCTGCTGGAGACTTTTTCAACCGGGCAGGTTGGAGCTTCCTCTGCGCGCGATGGCCCGGCTGCCGCAGCTCTTTGGCGCGATAGATTGCGTGGAAAACGAAAGTCTGGCGGTGATTCGTGAGGCGGTCGGCCCAGAGGCAGGAGTCTCTTGCTGCCGACAGGGAGCGCCGGGACCGTGGACCAAGGAGACAATCCTGTTTTTGGATCGGGCGGACAATCCGCTGTTGATCGTGAAGGCAGGCAAAGGAGAAGCGGTGGACTGGCTGCTGCGCAACGAGGCGGAGTGGCTATGCGCGCTGCGCGACCAGCCGCAGTTGGCCGGACACGTTCCTGAGTTAGTTGCGCACCGAGCCGGAGCCGACCTCAGCTTTGTGGCGCAAACCGTGCTGCCGGGTCTGCCCGACTTTGAAATGGGTGAGTTGCACTTTGCATTTCTCAGAAAGTTTCAAGAGTATTCGCGCTGCTTTCTTCGCTATGATGAGTCCAGACTTTACCACAACCTTCAGGCGCGCATAAAAGAGCTGGAAGGGCTTCTTACGGAGGCATGGTCCGGTCGGATTGAAAAGGCCATGCGGCGTCTTGAAAAGGAGCTTTCCGGCGAGCCGATTCTGATGACGGCCGCGCACAATGACTTCACTCCGTGGAACATTCGCGTGGAAGACGGCGTGGCTAGAGTCTTTGACTGGGAGTATGCCGAAGCCGAGCAGCTTCCCTTGTTTGATGCGCTGCATTTTGCATTGATGCCGATGGCGCTGAAGCGGGAGTCTTCAGCCAGGATGCTACAAAAGATGCGGCAAACTCTGAAGGGTTGCGAGGTCTGGCTGGGGCCGGAAGAGTGCCGCGCGGCGGAGACGCAGGCGCTGGCTTACCTGCTTAATCTCTGCACGCTCTATCTTTGGTCGCTGCGCGGTAGTTACGAGTCCGATCCGGCACTGGATAGCTATGAGCAGCTCATCGACTGTTTATGTTACCTTGGATAAGCATTCCGTTCATTGCAGTTTGTGAAACTGCCTTAAAATAGACTGTGGGGTATTATGATCGGCCTCCAGCGAATGACCAACAGGAACGGTTTGTCTGTGATTCATGCGCAAGAGCATGAAGTTTTCGATCCATATTTCTAACGGCAGGATTTCACTACACATTCAACAAAGTACATTCAAAGGAATGCCGAAAGGCAAAGGAGAACAGGATGAGCGACAAATTGATTGTAGTGGCAGGCGCGGGCGGGTTCATCGGAGGCAATATGGTGGCTTGGCTGCGGCAGCAGGGGCACGGCAATATCCGCGCGGTCGATATCAAGCCACTGGAGCATTGGTATCAGAAGTTCGACGGCGTCGAGAATCTCACGCTGGATCTGAACGACAAAGATAACTGCGAGATTGCGGCAAAAGGCGCATGGAAGATTTACAACTTGGCCGCCAACATGGGCGGCATGGGCTTCATCGAAAAGAACAAAGCGCTCTGCATGCTCTCCGTGCTAATTAATACGCACATGCTGATGGCAGCACGCAAATTCAGCGTTGAGCATTTTTTTTACTCTTCCTCGGCCTGCGTCTACAACGGCGATTTGCAGCACACCTCGGACGACGGCGACCGGTTTGTTCCGCCAGCCCTGAAAGAAGCGGATGCTTATCCTGCGCTGGCCGAAGACGGCTATGGCTGGGAGAAGCTCTTCAGTGAGCGTATGTGCCGCCACTTCCGCGAGGACTTTGGCCTGCGCACACGCGTGGCGCGCTTCCACAATGTCTATGGTCCGTGGGGAACCTGGTTCGGCGGTCGCGAGAAGGCCCCGGCGGCGATCTGCCGCAAGGTGATTGAAGCCAAGCTGAAGGGCAAGCACGAGATCGAAATCTGGGGAAACGGCCACCAGACGCGCTCTTTCATGTACATTGACGACTGCATCAAAGGCATCAATCTGATTCTGGACTCCGATATTATTGATCCGCTCAATCTCGGCTCCAGCGAAGCGGTCAGCATCAATCAGTTGGTGGATATTGTCGAAGACATCGCGGGCATCAAGCTGAAGCGCAATTACGATCTGAGCGCCCCCAAGGGCGTGAACGGCCGCAACAGCGACAATACCCTGATCCAGCAGTTACTCGGCTGGGAGCCGAGCATTACGCTGCGTGCGGGCCTGGAAAAGACCTACGCCTGGATCTATGACCAGTATCAGTTGCGGGAGAGCGGCGGCGAGGGCGTGGTCCGTGAACTTGATGAAGTCAGCTAGCTCGGAGTGAAACGGTGAGATGGATTCGACCTCTCGCTCACTGGATTCCCTTCTAGACAGCCGCTGGCAAAACACACGACTGAGCCGCTCTCATGAATGTGCGCGCTCTTTTCGCAAAACGGACGGGAAGCTGATTCATGGTGTTGAGGGGCCAGACCCATATTGCCGCTTCCACGAAGATCGCGTTCTCATCAATCCCCAAACGAAGAAGGACAAAATGCCCAGCCGAATTTCAGTCATCACTCCCACACGCAACATGGGCCATTTTCTAGAACCTTGCATTCTCAGCAACATGGCACAGTTCTATCCGAATCTTGAACACATTGTCGTCGATGGCGCTTCAACCGACAACTCGGTCGAGATTCTTCGCCGTTATCCGCATCTTCGCTGGGTCTCCGAGCCGGACAAAGGACTTTCTGACGGCTTGAACAAAGGCATCCGCATGGCCACCGGCGATATTATCGGCTGGTGCAATGCCGATGACTTGTATCTGCCCGGCACGCTCACCGTGGTCAATGAGTTTTTTGAAGCGCATCCCGATGTCGATCTGGTCTACGGTGATTATCGGGAGACGGACGAGTTTGGCAGATCGATCCGCGTCTTTCGCGAGACGCATTTCTCTCCGTTTGTCTTCCGCTGGCTGAAGGTCAATCTCATTCCGACTCCTTCGGCCTTCTGGAGGCGGCGCATCCATGAGGATGGTTTCTGGTATGAAGACACGAAGCGCTTCGCCATGGACTATGACTTTTTGAGGAGAGTCTTTGCGCAGGGACATAAATTTCGGCACGTCAGCATTCTCTTCACCGACTTTCGGCGTCATGGCGGCTCGTTGACCGCGACTGGCGGCCAGTTGAAAGAGCATGAAGAGATCGTCCGCCGCGATGCAGGTGCCTTCTGGCAAGCCTTCGGACCCGCTTTCCCGCTGATCCGCTGGATCTTCAAGCAGAGTGCCCGCGCCCTTCGCATCGGTGAAAAATGCCTGAGAGGGCTTTACTTCGATAACTCTCGCAAGTAGTAAGTGGTTTCACGAAGAGAAGTGGGTCTATAGCCATCAAATGGAGATCGCATGAGGGTTTTACTTTCGGCGTATGCCTGCGAACCAGGGAAAGGATCTGAGCCGGAGGTTGGATGGCAGCGAGCATTGCATATGCTGGCATACGCGGATGAAGTTTATGTGCTGACGCGCTCGAATAACCGGACAGTCATCGAAGCCGATCCGTTGAGTCGTTCCGCCGGATTGCACTTCCTTTACTATGACCTTCCCTCCTGGGCGCTGAAACTCAAGAAGCAATCCTGGTTCCGTCTCTTCTATTTCACCCTTTGGCAGTGGGGAGCTTACCGACTGGCAGCCATACACCACCGTGAAACTCCATTTGATCGCGTCTATCACGTGACTTTTGCCGGGATGCAGGCGGGGTCTTTCATGGGACGTCTGGGAATTCCGTTTGTGATCGGGCCGATAGCTGGCGGAGAACGCGCGCCCTTCAGGTTGCGACGCGGTATGCCATTTCCCGGCAAAGTCAGAGAGTTGATGCGGGATTTGGGAATCTTGGTGCAGCGTGGCAACCCGCTGATGCGCTCGGCTCTTGCTGCCGCAAACCGCATCTTTGTGACAACAGATGATAGCCTTTGTCTTATTCCTCCCAAATGGCGAAAGAAGACGGCGGTTCATCTGGCCGTCGCAACGCAAGTTTCGGCTGTGCGGAATGACAAACGGCGGCGGCCAGAGTTTCCGCAGTTTGTCTTTGCCGGGAATTGGATTCATTTGAAGGGCCTCCATCTGGCGATTCGAGCGCTGGCTCAGGTCCTGGTGGAGATTCCAGACGCCAGGCTCACGCTGATTGGAGGCGGTCCGACTGAGAGGCAGTTGCGCGCTTTGGCGGTGCATTGCGGCGTGGCTCATGCCGTCAAGTTTGCTGGCCGCCTGCCCCGGCAGGAGTTTGTTGACTCGCTTCGCGATTACACTGCTTGTATCTATCCGAGCCTCCATGATTCCGGCGGATTCACCGTATTGGAGTCACTTCAGGAAGGAACGCCTGTTGTTTGCCTTGATCTTGGCGGTCCAGGCGTTATGGTCAATGCGTCTTGCGGATTCGTTGTTCCTACAAAGGTCGCCGATGAGGTTCTGGTTGTAACTCGCATAGCAAATGCCATGATCTCCCTGTCGACCATGACGGATGCGGAGTGGCTGCGTCTTTCTAGCGGAGCGAAAGCCCGGGCCAGCGAACTTACCTGGGCCGACTTGACCGCGTTTGTCGCCGCTGGGGAGAGATAGAATGTGCTCAGAGAGCGCCGCTTTTCCAGAACCAGAAGAGGATAGAATCGCCGCATGAAATCATTTACCCAAAGAAACGATCCTTACTTCGGACTGCCCGGAAATCAATCCTCTGGAAAACTATCATTTCTCAGATTTCTCTTCCGGTATCCGGTCTTTCTGCTTGCGTTTGGCCCGCCTATCTTCCGCGATAACGCAGGCATTGACGTCACCAAGGGAAAGATCGATGTCTGGGCATTCGTGCAGGTGGCGTGGGTTGGCCTAATCGCCGTTCGTGCTGTATACAGCTTATCCTCCTCGCATACTATCCTCATACCCAAGCAAGTTCGATCTATTCTGAGATTGTTCTTTATTTTGGGATTGTTATTCTTGGCCTCGGCGGAATACTCACCTAGCCGTTTAGCCTCGGCGGCTTACGCAATTTTTTATCTCCTCACCTTGATCTGCGTTGCTGAGTTTGTGGTCGATTCCTATAGGAATCCGCCTGATTGGATGCAATGCCTGTTTCATCTCCGGTTCATGTTTCTCCTGCTTTTTCTCTTGGTGCTATGCACGATCCCCTTCCGTCCGATGATGGTCATGGCCGTGATACCGGGAGTTGGAATCCGGCTGAGCGGGGGCGCGGTGGCTTCGATCACCGTAATTTGCCCTTTGACCGTAATTATTTCCGCGTATACCTTCCTGTTTTCGTTGGAATCAAAAGCGCGTTCAATCATCTTTTTCATGATCGGCATGGCAGGCACATTGCTTGCTCAATCGAGAGGATGTGAAATTGCCCTTCTGGCGTCTCTCGCACTGGTAGCTTTCCTCTGGGCAACAAGCGGCAAGCGAAGCTCCTATCTCTTCCTCGCAGCATCCTTCGCCTCTGTTCTTCTTGGTGGAGTGGTCTTGGCGATCATTGGCGGAGGCCGCATCTGGAGCCTTTTCAACAGGGGGGGGGACACGGCAGACATTGAAAGCGCGAGTGGTAGGACCGATATCTGGAAGTTTGTCTTCCAGTACTGCATGGCCCATCCGCTTGGAATGGGCTATGTCGCCGGTTTCAGAATAATTTTCAGGCAGTATTTCGCGCTTGGCCTGCAGTTCGAAGTCACGCGTATCGGGAACGCACATAACGCATTCATGGACGTTCTGGCCGGTGCCGGATGGCCTGCCCTGGCGGTTTATGTCGTACTGCTGGTCAAGATCGTTGCGCTGGGATGGCGCTATGCGCGGAAGCGATCCATTTTCTCGATAAGCTCTGAACTTCCACCCCGCCATGCGCTGCGCTGCTCGCTGGCGCTTCTGGTCTATTGCCTGATCAGCGGATTAACTGCTGCGGATTTCGTTGTGCCTTTGAAGGCACCTTTTTATCTGCAATTTGTCATTATCGCCATGATTCTTGGCATGTCCGCCAGAATGCTCGCCGCATCGCGAGTTCGGCCCGCGCATTTGCAAGAATGATCTCTCATCGCGCTGGAAACAAATTGCTAATAACTCTATGAAAATCTTGATTGCCCATAACAGATATCGGTTCAGCGGCGGCGAGGACGCGGTGGTGCGCGACGAGACGGAACTGCTCCGGCGGCACGGTCATTCCGTTGAATTGCTGGAGCAGGACAATGACGCAATTCACGATCTGCGTGGCACTCTGATTGCGGCCTCCTCCCTTTTTTATTCGACCCACTCGCGGCTTCGGATGAAGCAGGCAATTCAGGATTTCCAGCCGGAGATCGTGCATATTCATAACTGGTTTCCGATGCTCTCGCCGTCGATCATTCTGGAAGCCAGCGCGTCGGCGATTCCTATCGTTCAGACCTTGCATAATTTCAGAATGCTATGCGCCAATGCGCTTTTTTTTCGCGATGGTGCCGTATGCACGGACTGCCTGGGAAAATCTCTTCGGCTCGATGGCATTGTCCATGGCTGCTACAAGGACAGCCGCGTCGGCAGCGCGTTGGTCACAGCCGCATTTGCCTTGCACCGCTGCGCGCATACTTGGGAGAACGTCGATCTATTTCTGGCGGTTTCCAGCTTTCAGCGGGAGATTCTGGTGCGCGGTGGCCTGCCTGCAGATAGGTTAGTGGTGAAACCTAACTTTGTTGCCTCGGACGCGGCCATTACTGGGGTGAAGAGAGAGAATGCCGCGCTTTTTGTCGGCCGCCTCTCGCCGGAAAAAGGCGTTAAAACACTGCTCGCCGCATGGAATACCGGAAGAATTCCATTTCCTTTGAGAATCGTTGGGGATGGCCCATTGGCCGACGAAGTGCGCTTCTGCGCAGCGGCAAATCCAGCGATCGAATACCTGGGCCAGCAGTCGCAGGATGCTGTTCATCGCGAAATAGCCAAGGCGCAATTCCTTGTTTTTCCCTCCGAATGGTTTGAGACCTTCGGGCGCACAGTGATGGAAGCCTTCGCGCAAGAAACTCCCGTTCTCGCGGCCGACCTTGGATGCGTGAGAGAATTGGTGGAGGACGGAGTTACCGGATACCGGTTCACGCCAGGAAGCGCCAATGCGCTTATTGAGGGCGCACTTCGTTTTTCACAGAGCACGGACAACGAGCAAATGCGCACCAACTGCCGCAATCTGTTTCTGAATCAATATACATCTGAAATTAATTACACCCTTTTGATGGATGCCTACGGCAAGGCAATTGATTTCCGGAAGAAGCGAGAACAAAAAACAGCATGAGTACACCTTTTACGCAAAAAGGCAGCTTGAAGTACCGCCCCGACATCGACGGTCTCAGGGCCGTCGCGGTGGTCAGCGTTGTGATCTTTCATCTTGGAGCCGGTCACCTGATGGGAGGCTTCGTTGGCGTTGATGTTTTTTTTGTTATCTCCGGCTACCTCATCAGCGCAATCATCTTCTCCGAGATCGCCGACTCCCGCTTCTCGATCCTTGGATTTTATGAGCGGCGCATACGGCGAATCTTTCCGGCTCTGTTCGGAATGCTGCTCATCTTTACCGCCGCCGCCAGTTTTTTCCTGCTTCCCACCGAGTTAGTCGATTATGCCAAGTCGTTGTTTGCGGCGGTTCTATCGTCTTCTAACTTCTACTTCTGGCAGCACTCCGGTTACTTTGACATGCCGGAATCGAACCCGCTTCTGCATACTTGGTCGCTCGCGGTCGAAGAGCAGTTTTATATCTTGTTTCCGCTTTGCCTGGTAATCATTCGCCGCTTTTTTCCGCAGCGACTGCGGATTGCCGTGGTGGTGCTCTTCTTTGCGTCGCTCATCGCCAGCATCATTATGGTGCATACTGCCCCGGTGAGCGCGTTTTATATGCCGTATACACGGGCCTGGGAGTTGCTGCTCGGAACGATGGTCTCGCAGGGCATCTTTCCTCGCCTGCATTCAAGCATCCTGCGCAATCTGGCTACTCTGACAGGGATGGGATTGATCCTTTATCCAGTCTTTTTTTATAGCCCAAAAACATCCTTTCCCGGAATCGCCGCCTTGCCGCCCTGCATCGGATCGGCGCTCATCATTGGCGCGGGCGAGTTTGGAACGTCGGTGATTGGCAAGTTATTATCGTGGCGTCCGGTTGTTTTCGTCGGGCTGATCTCCTATTCGCTCTATCTCTGGCACTGGCCGGTGATTGTCTTGCATTCGATGGGATTTTCGGTCACGTTGAATGACCTGTTGCCGCACCGGCTCGCCACCGTGATCCCCGCCTTCCGCTTTGATATGTGGATGGAGATTGTTTTTTCGTTCGTGCTGGCAATTCTCTCCTGGAGATTTGTGGAGCGCCCCTTCCGCAGTCGCCCGCTGCGCATCAGACGGCGGCCACTCTTCGTAATGTCGGCGGCAGTGATGGCCGTGCTGATTGCTATTTCCATCACCCTCATCTCCGCCCAGGGCTTTCCTGGCCGTTTCTCTCCTCAGGCCGTAAAGGTCGCCTCTTTTCTTGGAAAGCACAGCACACTGGATCGTGGGCAGGTGGGGGCGTGCTTTTTTACGGACACCAACCGCTCTGCTGTTCTGGATAACGACCGCTGCCTGCAACTGATCCCAGGGAAAAGAAATTATCTACTGATTGGCGACAGTCACGCCGCAGTGCTGTGGAACGGATTTGCAACTGCTCGGCCTGAAGATAATTTTCTGCTGGCCAGCATCTCGAATTGCAAGCCTCTGGTTCATCCAGGCGGCACCGAGGATTGCAAGAAAGAGATGAACTATATATTCCACACCTATCTGCCGTCGCATTCTTTGCAAGGGTTGCTGCTGGAGGCGCGATGGAAGCCGGACGATATGGCCGGGCTGACTGAAACCATCGAGTGGGCCAAGCAGCATCAAGTGCCAGTGACCGTCTTTGGTCCGGTTGCGGAGTATGATGGGCCGCTGCCCAGGCTTCTGGCCTACTCCATCACCTGGAACAAACCCGATTTGGCCAGCCGTCATCTTATCGCCTATTCCCCATCCATGGACGCGCTGATGCAAAGAATGGACGCAAGCACGTGGCATATCCCCTATATTTCCCTCTACAAGGCGACTTGCGATCAGAACGGTTGCCTCGAATTCGCCGATAGCGCCCACGAAATCCCCCTCATGAGAGATGGGGACCACTTCACCGATTACGGCTCAGCTCTCGTGGTCAAGCGTCTGGTCAGATCAGGGGCGTTACAATGACTTACCTGATCTGACCAGACGAATTCACTGATTTCCATCGAGCGTTTTTCACGTTGGATGCGCCTCGGATTTCAAAGAGAGCATCGCAAGATAGATTACGGGCACCTATCAGCTATTGAATTTTCTTCAGCCACATGGCGCATCCAGAGGCGGATGTCAGCACGGGGACATTAACCTGCCCTGCAACTTGTTTCAAAGCGCCTTCCCTGAAAAGATAAAAAAGCGGACACTCGATTTGGAAAGCGGCATTAAAAGCCAAAAATGATTCAAATATGTATTGTTCATTCCAGAAACGTTTCTGATCGACGAGCCATTCTCTGGGATAGTCATAAGGCGTAAAGATGTCATGAATATGCACCAGCGTATTCGCTGCGACGCATGGAATCCAGGATTCGAACAACTGAAGGACATCGCTGCCCCACTTGGCGACATGACTGGAATCGACAAAGAAAATATCCGCGCGAAGAAGGGCTTCGCGTTCGCTGGAGGGCATCCGCTGGAGTTCAGTCGTGATGATGCGTGTGTTGGCACCGGCATCGTCTCCGCGAAAATAAGGGTCAATGGAAACAATCTCTCCAGGATAGCCTTCGGATACATTACGAGCCAGGGCTGCGCCTGCTATCCATGTTGAAATGCCACGGCCCACTTCCGTGATCAATCGTGGCTTTGTGGAGCGGATAAGACAGTAGTAATAAGCAGCGTCCCATCCTGCGTAGAACCAGTTCTTTTTCCCGTATTTTTCAAAGGAGAGGCTTAAAATATATTCCGCAATATATGGAGCCTCTTGCAAAATTCCCCAAAACTGCATTCGCTTGGGTCGTACCGTGGATTTCACTTGATTTGGAAGGCAACTGATCGCTGTTCCAACGCTTCGCTGACGACGC
>Ga0302140_10001348_pt1 | contig 31998 bp, 25 predicted proteins | sample I_Bog_E1_1_FD_202095 | JGI IMG/M metagenome (GOLD analysis project Ga0302140, IMG submission 202095) | Peat permafrost microbial communities from Stordalen Mire near Abisko, Sweden - I_Bog_E1_1 | ecosystem: Environmental > Terrestrial > Soil > Wetlands > Peat | place: Sweden: Abisko, Stordalen... | reverse complement strand
AGCTGAATGGACTCATCAGGCGACGCGCTTCCGCCTCAAATAAGAATTCGAGGGCCTCAAGGTGGCGACGCGCCCCGGCCACGGATTCTCCCCAGGTATAAAGTCCATGCCGCCGCAGCAGAAATGCGTGGGCCTCGGGGTGTCGCGCTAAAGTGGCATCCAGCTCCTCCGCGAGACTCACATACTCCTGTGAATTCTCGAGAACAGGCACAAGTTCGCAATGTTGGTGCGTTTTGACTCCTGAAAGCGCCTTCAGGAGTTCGTAACCTTCCAGCCGGATCGCCCCTGCCGCTGCGAACCGGTCAGAAAGCAGCGTGTTCCACACTGTATGGACGTGAACGATCGACTCTGCTTCCGGAAACCTGCGGTAGATCACGCCATGCAGTAAAGTCTCCGCAGATGGCTTACCTGCGCCCGCCAATACCTGGCAGTAGGCATCGATCTCCAGAAAATCTGACGGGGTGATCGCTCCTTTATCAAGGCCGCTCGCGGTAATGAAGATCCGCCCGTGCTTGCGAAAACTGAAGTTTCCGGCCGTTGCAGGAACCCACCCGCGCCCATAGCACTCGTGGGCCACGCGGCAAAGCGCATGAGCCTGTTGAATTGAGTCGTTCCACTCTACAGAGTTCATTGGCTACTCTTGCACCCTTGAGAAAACATCTGAGCACATTCTCTCAGAGTGTACGACGTGGTCGTCTGCCGCACCCATGCCATCTTTCCTACTGCAGGAATCTCTGTTATTTACGCAGTCCCGATGCCGCCTGCCCTCTGCTCGCATCCCTTTAACACCAGGAATTAAAATCAAGACTTGCTGACTCCCGAACAATGCGAACAGTTGGAAGTCGTGCTGGTTTCTCCGCGCAACCCCCTCAACATCGGAGCAGCCGCACGGGCGATGGCGAATTTTGGATTTCGTCGGCTGACTATCGTTGCGCCTTTCGCCACCAACTGGACAGAAGCCAAGTCAGCGGTCGGTGCGCCTGATCTTCTCCGCGAAGCTCGAGTCCTGGATACTCTCGCGGAAGCCGTCGCCGACTGTACCCTCGTGTTGGGTACCGGCTCACTTGACCGCCGACGCCCCGAGCAGACAATTCTGGATCTACCCGACGGGGCCAGCCAGATTCGTGAGGCGCTTGCCTCCCAACGAGTTGGTGGCCGGGTTGCGCTCTTGTTCGGTTCTGAAAAACATGGGCTCACCAGCGAAGATATTTCCTGGTGTCACGCCTTGATCGTCATCGACACGCATGACGACCAGCCTTCTATGAACTTGGGGCAGGCTGTAGCTGTATGCCTTTATGAAATCTCCCGCACGGGTGAAATAGCTTTGCAATCTGGCCAGAGCCTGATTACCGGGGAAAACGTGCGGCACCTGCCAAATTCAGAACAACTGGATAGGCTTGCGGGACTCATTGAAGAAACGATGGCCGGCGTGAACTACACGACTCGCGGGATGCGTTCTGCAAACGGGGAGGCGCTTCGAGTGCTGTTGCGACGGCTAATGCCCAATGACGCTGACCTGCGACGTATGATGGGCCTCTTTCGAAGAATCCTTTGGCAACTCAGGCGTGACACGGGCAAGAGCTGACTCATTTTTCTCGAATTATCCGCTGAAATTGAGTGAAATGCTGCTAAAGTTTGGCCCAAGGTCCCCATATGCAATTTCTTGCACGTTCTCCCCAAACGTTTGCTCCCTCTTCTTTCCGCATCAAGCCATCTATTCATAACCTATTTAGTTTGTTCGCTTTAATCTCTGTATTGTCGTTAACACGGGTGGCTGCCGGGCAAGAAACACCGCCGACATCGACTCCGCCCCCAACGCTGACGACCTTGCAACCCGGCGTCTCATCTGCTTCCGTCACGGCCCGAACTAAAGAATCTGAACTGACCGAAGAGGAATTGAAGGCTGAACTCGTCGGTAAGCCGCTCTTCCTTCGCGGTGGATACCTGGGTGATTCGCTAAGTTTCAATGAACACGGCGACGCGCTCGGTCATCCAACGGTTGGTTCTTACACGCTCAGTGGAGTGGAAATTGAAAAGGTACGCCTCACCAAGCACAAGGTCGAGTTGGAGGGAGCGCGTTACGCACTTCATTTCCTCGGAGGAATGCCCGATGAGGACCCCAATAAAGTCGCTGAGCGAGTTAAGATCACCCCCAAAAAGAAGCTTTTAAAGATCACGATTGACCGCGAGCAGCTAGTTAAAGATAAGAAGCTAAAGCAAGATAAGCACGGAGCGAAGAATGTCCCTACTCCTGGGGCCAGCACGACGGCAACATCGCCGTCCATCGCGTCGTCTGAAACTGACGCGGCTGCACCTCTGTCCCCTGCTGCTTCACCCTCCCTGCCGCCTGCACCCACTGCACCAGAATCTGTAGCAGAGACAGAAGTAGCAGAGACAGAAAAAGCTGCGGACCCTTCCAATCAGACCAGCACAACCTCTCCAGCCCACGCAGCGAAAGTGCTACGAGACGCATTGGATAAAGTCTTCGCTCAAGGGATAGACGATCAAGTTCGCGCTCACATGCCTGACTTCTGGCAGCTCTATTACAAGGCGCAGGCCGCAGGGGTGGAGTACCGGCCGAGCGATCCAGCTGTTCTCCGATCGAATGCTGTGGACCAGCAGGCAAAGGTAGTTACATCCATTGCGCCCGACTCGAATGAATTCGCACAGGCCAACGGGATCGCTGGCCGCGCCTTATATCGTGTAGTAATAGGCACAGACGGCAAGCCGGGTGAAATCGCAGTTGTACGCCCCATAGGATTTGGGCTCGATGAAAACGCGGTGGCTGCTATCCGCAAAGCTTCGTTTCAACCTGCAGCAAAAGCCGGTCATCCTGTAGCCGAAACTCTCGATCTTGTCGTGCTGTTCCGAATTTATTCAAAGCGTACTTCGATGGCAGCACCGGAGACTGCCGCACAGCCGAACCAACCGGTCAAGCCAGGGCCTTATAGTGTGAAAGGACCCTAAACCTAAGGAATGCGTTTCGCGGAGAACAACGTTCAGGGACACGAAAGCAGGACGTAATGAGTCAGCAGTACTTGAAGTGGATTCAGCGGGGAGCGTCAGTGGAGGTTGCAGACGCTGTCTCTGCTGACCCTTCGCTGATGACTTGGCGGGACGTGCAAGGCGTTTCAGCCTTGATGTGGTCTGTCTACAGCGGCCAGACTCTCATTCGCGACTACCTTCTCTTGCAAATCTCGGAATCAGGCGGCGGTCTCGATGTATTCGAGAGTTCCGCCGTAGGCGAAGCAGAATTGCTCGCCGATGGTCTCAACCGATTCCCTGCTCAGGCCAACGCCTGGTCCGGTGACGGCTGGACTCCGCTGCACCTGGCTGCTGCATTTGGCACCCCGGAGACAGTTAAGGTTTTGTTGGCAAAGGGAGCTTCCATTGATGCCGTGTCGAAGAATGCCCAGAAAAATCAACCCCTGCACGCTTCCCTGGCACTGGGCCGGAACCCCGAAACAGTCCGCCTTCTGCTTGAGGCAGGCGCCGATCCCAATGCGAGGCAAACCGGCGGATATACCGCCATATTCTCAGCCGCCGGAGCAAACCGGCGCGATCTAGCAGAACTGCTGGTGACGCATGGAGCGGACGCGAACCTGCGAAACGACTTTGGCCAGACGGCTGCCGAGTTGGCGAGAGAGCGTGGACATACAGACCTGGCCCACTGGCTGGAAAGCTCGTCCGCTAAGAAATCTTCATAAACACAAGCTTTTGGTGAGTAATTGAACCATCAGGATTTGTGATCGTGTAGGCCCAGGTACCCAGATCTCCCTTGGCGGCACGCGTAAACGAACCTTTGGTGATCGTGCCGTCGGGATCTTTCTGAGTTTCGACAAGGATTCCATTCTCTACCGAGTAGGCATACGTGGAAGCACTACCGGTCAATGGATGTGCGGTTCCGTCTGCAGGGGCCTTAAAACTATATGTCCCCTGAGAACCACTGTCATATGTCACAGACGCAGTAAACTCCACCAGCTCAGACGTCGCGCTGGTAAATTTCACGGTCATATCGCGAAGTTTGGCTCCGTCTCCAAAATCACTCTTCGCAACATTCAACTTCCACTCGCCAAGCATGGGAAACTGTTGCGCACTGGATGCGGCGGCTGCCGGGGCAGCGCTTTGTGCGTGGAGAACCTGGCCAAAGGCAACGGACATCAGGGCAACAAGGACGACAAGACTACTCAGAACGTACTTTCGCATGAGAAAACTCCTGGGGAGCAACTCTAGTCCTATTCAGCGAACTATGCCGAGTAGATAATTCATCGCTCCCCGAGTTTTCTGTCGATGGGGGCCGATTCAGTTAATCTGCCACTACATCAACAGCTACTGCGCAGGCTAATCCTCAATTGGCTCCCAGAGCTCAACCCGGTTTCCTTCCGGATCCCAGAACCAGGCAAACTTTCCATACGGGTAGTCGTCCCTTTTCGGATCGATGCGTGCGCCTGCGGCCTCAAGCCGCGCAAGCACCTCATCCATAGCATCCACGCGGAAGTTGATCATCGCCTGCTGCGGCCCGTCCCCGAAATACTTGGTATTTTCAGGAAAGAAAGAAAAGACAGTCGTTCCCGCAGCCTCCGGACCTTCGAAAGTGCACCCGGCCGCTGTCAGAGGAACACCGAGATGCTCCACGTACCACGCTTGTAATACCTTGGGATTTTTGGCTCTTAGAAAAATCCCGCCTACGCCAACGGCCTTACCCATACGACCCCCTGTCTTCCTAGTCTTCTGTCTCGATCAGCTGCTCTAAAGATGGCTTATGCTTACTCTCGCGGCCATCGGATTTTGGCTTGTCGTCAAGCACACGTCCCGGCTTGGGCTGTCCCACCTGGTCCCTCGCATTGGACTTGACCGCCTTGGTCACAGAGAACTTCTCAATTTTTCGTTTCGTCATGGCACTGCTGAGTATGGAATACTTTTGAGCGGAACGAAAGCTGGAATGGAGCTGTAAATGGAAGAACGCGATTTTTTTACCGAAACTAACGAGCAGCGGACACACACACTCGTCTGTCCTCACTGCGGCCAGCCGAGCGACCACAAGATCAATTGGGTTGTCAGGCGTAAACGGGCGCAGTTACCGCGAAACGCTGATGAACGCGATCGGGCAAAATTCGCCAAAGCCCAGCCCTACATGGTCCGCCGCGACGACCAGGTAGCCTGCGGAAACATTCGTTGCCGAAAGCGCTTTGAGATCACATCTCTGCAGACCTTGGCGTTTTTGTAGGCGCATCACCGCCTGCTGCAGAATAGGTGCAACGGGACTGAAACCAGAGTATGAGACGGCCGCGGGAACAGATTGCAACTTCTAAATCAAAGGGTTGCATTTGAGCCCCGCGGCCCGTTTACAATCACATTGAAGGTTACCGAACTCGACACTTACCGTACTTGACGCTTACGGAACTGAAAGACTTTAGGAGAGACACCAGCCATGGCCAACACACTGCTACCCCTCGAAGAACGCACCCTGACACCAAATCAGGTCGAAGCGCTGGATAAACGCCGCGAATGGGGTCTGACACTACAGGTTATTGCTGGCCAGTTTTCCGTGATTGCCACGTTGCTGCTCCTTTGGGTAGGGCAGGATCTCACCTATTCTCCCGGCTGGGCCCATCCCATGGCCTATTACATGGCGATTGCTCTGACCATCATCATCGTCTGCGGACTGACCGGAACCATGCTGCGCCGCGGAACACCGAAGCTCGACTAGCACTCGCTGGATGCCCGGCTCCTCAGGCAGAGCCCTACCGTTGGCAATCATCCGAGCAGATGGGTTAGCCTAATAAAACGATGGCTACGATCCCGGAAACCGTTCTAAGCAGCACGAGTGAACGATTAAGGGATAGTCACGGTCGCGTCATCACCGACCTCCGGGTCTCCATCACCGATCGCTGCAATTACAAATGTGTCTACTGCCGGACGGGTGAGGTAGGCGCACAATACGCAGAACTCAAGACAGAAGAGTATCTACGCCTCATCCGCCTATTTGTCTCCCTGGGAATTGAAAAAGTCCGACTCACCGGGGGGGAACCACTGCTGCGACGAGATTTGACCGAAATGGTCAGAGAACTCGCCGGCTGGCGTACACCTTCCGGCGAGCCTCTGGACATTGCCATCACCACCAATGGACACCTCCTCGAAGACCTGGCCGCTCCACTAAAAGCTGCAGGATTGAGCAGGGTCACAGTCAGTATGGACGCCGTCGACCAGGGAACCTTTGAACGGGTTACTCGAGTTCCGGGAAGCTTTCCCGCCGTCGTACGTGGGATTCGCGCGGCCCAGGATGCAGGTCTCGGGCCCGTGAAGGTTAACTGCGTGCTTCTACGCGGCTTCAACGACGATCAGGTCGAGGGTTTTGGCCGCTTTGCGCGCGAACAGAACGTCATCGTTCGCTTCATTGAATTCATGCCTCTGGAAGAAGGCCGTCTTTGGAGCTTGGATATGGTTGTTCCGCTCACCGAAATCGTCGATCGGCTGGGAACGGTCTTCCCATTAAAGAGGCTCACACCAAATGCAGCCAGTGAAACAGCTCGACGTTACGGATTCACCGATGGCATTGGAGAAATCGGAATTATCGCTCCTGTAACGCAGGCCTTTTGCGGAGCTTGCAGCCGCGTTCGACTCACGTCCGATGGCAAGATTCGCACCTGCCTTTTCTCCCAGGAGGATCACGATCTATACGGCCAGATGTACGCCGGTGCAACAGATATAAATCTGCAGGAGTATATTCTTCGTATCATCCAAAAGAAAGAAGCGCGTCACCACATTGGTGAGTCCGGATTTCTCAAACCCTCCCGCTCAATGGTCCATATTGGCGGTTAAGGCCAGACCTTATCCCGGCACTTTCACATCCTCGCGCACCCAAGTATGCTGTTTCTTAACTTCCCTGTTGAAGCATCATCAGCTCGCCATTTTGTATGGCCGGAGACTGAAGCAAGGTAATGCGCGTTAGTTATTGATGACAAAGGGCAATCCAAGCCGGGGCCCGCTGGAAGACCTGCTGGTCTTTCATGAGTTAGCTCGTTCGCTCACATCTAGCCTGGACCTGAAAGCGATCCTTCGCACCATTCTGGAATTCATGGAGCGCTCCATAGACGCTGAGCTATTTGCGCTACTGATCGTAGACCATGAACGGCAGGACCTCTACTATGTAACAGCCGATGAAGAGGAATACGCGCCGCTTCGAGATCTGCGAGTGAAAATGGGTGAGGGCTTGGCCGGCTGGGTAGCTCAGCATGGCGAAACGTTGATTATTCCTGAAGCCGCATCCGACCAACGATTAGCTGCCGCATCAAAGAGCCAAACCTTCTCGGTTCGATCTGCAATCGGACTTCCCATACGCGGCCCTAAGGGTACCCACGGCGTACTCGAAATCTTCAACCCGACCCTGGAGGAAGGCTCCGACTACGCTATCGCCTTTCTGCATATCCTGGTGGATTATGCGGCTATCGCTATTGAGAACGCCCAGGAAGTAGCACGAACCCACCTGCTGACCATCACCGATGATGTCACTGGGCTTTACAACGCACGCCATCTCTATAATGCGCTGGATACGGAGCTCGCAGCCAGCAAGCGCGACTCTACCGCACTCAGCCTTATGTTCCTTGATCTGGATAGATTCAAGATGGTGAATGACCTTTACGGCCACCTTGTCGGCAGTGATCTTCTTGGACGTGTCGGCAAACGCCTGCGCGAACTCTGCCGGCCAAGCGATCAGTGCTTCCGTTACGGAGGAGACGAATTCGTGGTGCTCATGCCTGGTACCTCGAAAGATGCCGCTGCTCAAATTGCAAGAGATGTACACTCCAGCTTGTCTACAACCTTATTCACCATGGGCAAGGGACTCGAACTGAATATTGGCTCTAGCGTCGGAGTAGCCAGTTATCCGGACGATGGCAAGACGGTTCACGCCGTGCTTGGCGCTGCAGACAAGCGAATGTATTCAGTTAAGAGCAGCGGTCGCGGCAGGGTTAAAGCCTGACCAGGCATTGGCGGCATGTCTACTGCTTCCAGATCGACTTCATCCTGTAGATCTCGAGACGAGTGACTCCGCTGCCAGCCCTGGCAGTATTCAATTCCAACCCCGGTCCTGCACTATTCGTCGGCAGTTCTGACACCATGTAGCGGGCTCCCCCATCGACGAAGATTTCTGCAACGCACTTGTCGATAAGTATCTCGATCGATCCACGGCCATTCTTAATATCCTTCGATGACACGGTAGCGAGGATGTTTCCTTTATATCGAATCGTCAATTCATCATCTTGTTGAAGTTTGATCTGCAGGTTGACATCGAGAGGACCAGTTCCGGCACCATTCAACCGTTGGTTGGCCTGTTGATCGGAGAGTGAAGACCACGAATGTCCCTTCTGACGAAGCCGCGCAATTTCCGCAATAGGAGTGGCTCGCAAGCGAGGTCCCTCCTTGGTGCCCGCAAGCTTGAATTCTGTGGGAAATAGCATCATCTGATTGAAAGGCATTCCATCCGGTTTGATCCTGCCCCACGCGATCTGTACTCGCCTGCCATCCGGCATCTCAGCGAACGATTGAGCAGCGTAAAGAGCGTCGTCTCCATGAGCATTCTTCCCTTCCGCGTAGTGCAATTCAGGGGATTCTGGGGTGAAGCGCTCACCATCAAAACTGCCAATAAAATAGCTGGACGAGCCGCCATGAAGGATCCATCTCTTGCGGCTTGGATCACCGTCGATCGGTAGCTCAAAAAAATCTGGGCATTCGTGCAATCCAGAGAAGTGGCTCTTTCTCGACCAGGTTTTTAGATCGGTCGAAGTAAAGAAGGACATGCCATCTTTTTCAAACAACACCATGATCCAATGACGGGTCGGCTCATACCAGAAGACTTTAGGATCTCTGGTGTCATTGGATCCAACTTCGTTGTTACTGTCTATGACAGGGTTGCCAGCATAGCGAGTGAAAGTGACTCCGTTATCGTTGCTGTAAGCGATGCACTGCACCTGCTTATGCGAGACACGATCGAACGCGGTATAAACCAGCACCAGCGCATCTTTTCCCCAACCGCCATCGTTATTGTGATCGTTGAAGCTTGAGCCGGACCAGGGAGATCCTAGCTTGTCGAGCATCAGTGCGGGAGCCAGTTCCTGCCAATGAATCAGGTCATTACTGACAGCGTGGCCCCAATACATGAAGCCGGTATCCCAGTTAACTCCGAAAGGGAATGCCTGCCAGAACAGATGGTACTGTCCCTTGTAGAAGATTGGTCCGTTCACATCGTTGCTCCATCCGCGTTTGACGGTGAAGTGAAATTGAGGACGGTTCCTTTCTTTGTATAAGGAGGCAGCACCCTCTATCTCATCGGCTTGATAGATGCGATTTAAAGCAGTCTGCGAAGAAATGCCCGAGAGTGTGATCGTCTTACCTTTGAACTCACTAACATCGATAAAAATCCAATAGTCAGGTGAGTTCTCTGCCAGTTGCGCAGGAAACTCTCGCTTCAGGACACCGTCAACGCCTATGTGAAAGACTCGCATCTCGGTCGAAAATCCGAGTGGGATATTCAGGTACCGATGCTCTACGTGGATGGTTCTACTTTCTGCGCATAAAGTGGGGACCATGCAAAAAACAAAGCAAATGAGCCAAATCTGCAGCGTGGGCTTTATCCAATTCGATTCAAACGAATGACTTTTCTTGTTATTTCCGCTATCCCTCCCGGGAGCTGTTCGAAAAAAGCGCAAGTTTCACCCCGGAATTCAACTTTGGAAAACAGATGCCTCATCCATTGAAGGCGCGGCGCCTACCGCAATACTCGATGAGGTAATGATCAGGAGTTGCATCAGCTCTGTGCTAAAACTCGGCTATTCTTCCGATGAATCGGCATCCTTGTCATCAGCCTGGCGGTTTGCCATGTCCTCAAGCTGTCGACGCCAGTCGAGCGTATCAATGAATCCACGCGACTCGCGCCATCCCGGCTCGACGATGACATGCAGCTCAAGATAGACGCGCGTGCCGAGTAGAGACTCGATCTCCTTGCGGGCACTCGTTCCAATCGCTTTGAGCTTCACACCGCCTTTGCCAATCAGAATCGCTTTCTGACCATCGCGTTCACAATAGATGACAGCGGAAATGCTCGTCACTGGTAGCTTCACTTCCGCCAGTCCACCACCCTTGATTGGCCGCGGCTTCTTTGGCTTGGCTGGTTGTGGCGGCGGCTCTTCGAACTTCTCAATCACGACGGCCGCAGCGTATGGGACTTCCTCCCCTGTCTCCATGAGGATTCGCTCGCGAATTAGCTCAGCCACCAGAAAACGCTCCGGCTGATCTGTGAATTGGTCTGGCGGAAAATATCGCTCGCCCTGTGGAAGAGTATCGACCAGCTTTTCAACCAGACGATCAAGACCATCTCTCTTACGCGCGCTGATGGGAAAAACCTCGGCAAAAGGATGCCGCTTCATCAGGCGATCGATGAGAGGTAAGAGCTGTTCGCGTTGGATCAGATCTATCTTGTTGATCACCAGGAACACAGGGCAATCCAGTTTACTGACCAGTCCAAAGATGAATTCGTCTTCACTGCGCCAGTTGGGGCGATGCTCGACTTTCTTCTCTGCCTCTAAAACCTCAACTTCCGTCGCGTCGCCTTCCCCAAGCGCACGTAGCGGGGAAACTTCCTCTGCCTTCAACTCTTCTTCAAGCTGCAACTCCCGGCTCGCGTCCACGAGGAGCATCACTACGTCGCGCGTCTCCAGCGCATCGTAGACTTCCTGCATCATGCGCCTATCAAGCTGCGTTCCCGGCTTATGCACTCCGGGAGTATCGACAAAAACAATTTGTGCAGCGGGTCGCTTGACACCCTTGCTGCTGCTCGCGGCCACTTCAAGCACGCCCGTAATCCGATTCCGCGTGGTCTGTGGCTTGCTCGTGACGATAGCCACCTTTTCGCCAACAAGCGCGTTGAGCAACGTACTCTTGCCAGCATTGGGTCGGCCCAAAATTGAAACAAATCCTGAACGCACTTCGCTTACTCCACTTCTATTCCGTTAAATCCGTTACCGTTCCGCAGACGCGGCATCGACTCTTTTTCCTCATCCACACCCACCGCTGCTTCATTCGGAGTGAGATGGATTCGAACCCTTTCCACACGGCGATCCGAAGAGGCGATAACTTCAATGCGCAACGAACCAATCTCAACCACTTCTCCAGCATGAGGAATGCGTCCCTCAGTCTCACTGACAAGACCGCCTACAGTCTGCGCCTCAAACTCATCCTCTTCTGGATGCCAGTCCTGGCCGGCCAACTCATCCAATCTATCGACCGGAAATCCGCCTGGAACTTCCCAAACGCCCTCAGAGATAGGTTGTGGATCATCCACGCGCGCGTCATCTTCATCCTCGTGCTCATCCCCGATATTCCCAACGATCTGCTCGAGAAGATCTTCAATGGTCACGAGTCCAGCGACTTCACCATACTCATCGATGACAATGCGCATGTGCTGCTTCTCGCGCTGCATCTCCCGAAGCAGTTCATACCCCTTCTTCGTCTCTGGCACAAGAGCCGCAGGCCGCTGAATCGAGGCCACCGTCCGAATCCGCGCCTCCTCATCCGTAATCTGCAGCAGATCATGCGCAAACGCAATACCAGTAATTGCATCGAGAGTCCCCGCATAGACAGGCACGCGAGAGAAGTTGTGCTCCCGCAATTCTTCCAGAAACTCCACCAGCAAAGTCGACTCTGGAATAGCAAAAATCTGCGGTCGCGGAGTCATGATATCCCGCACAAGCATGTCACCAAATTCAACCGCAGAGCGCACCAGCTCCCGATCGCTCTCCTCAAGAATTCCCTCTTCTTCCCCGGCCTCAAGCAATGCTTCCACATCCCCAGCAGTCTCTTCTTCCGGAGTAACGGGCTCCTCCGCCAGCGTGGCAATCGATAAGAGAAAGCTGATCAGCAAAGTGACCGGGAAGACAATGAAGAGCAACAACCGCACAGCCCACAAAAGCCGCACAACCCAAAGGCCCTTCGTCCGCTGAAACAGCAGGAAAGGAAATACCTGCGTGCAAAAGACAGCAATCAAAACAATGATCAGGACAGCCTGAAAAATCTCCTCCGCAGAAGGCCTGCCCACATTGGCAGCGCGATCGAAGAGTGCCGCGCCCAATTCCAAAGCCAGCAACCCCATCGACAAATGCATGAGCACTGAAGCCGCCAGCGCCGCTCGTTCACGCGAGATCCACAATCGGCTCTCGACATGCTGTTCCCACGCATCCAGATTGTCCTGCACTTCACGCGAAAGAATTTTGCCAAACTCCGAATACACGCGAGTCACATACGCCGCGATCGTGAGAATGGCCGCGAGGACAATCAGCATACATACCGAAGAGATACTCATCGGGCACTCCTCGCCTTACTCATTCTCTTGCCAGGACTTTCCACTCTCTCTATAAGCCCTGAAGGTAGCTTCAACCGAGTGCGCAAACGCTGCTCCTTCCTGGACATCTGTCCTTCATCGGTTTCATGGTCCATACCCGCCAGGTGCAACAAACCATGCAGCATCAGCACGCGCAGTTCAGTTGACAACCGATGCCCGTGCACCTCAGCCTGTCGCATCGCCGTATTCACCGATATCGCCAAGTCTCCCGCGGAGCCGAATCTGGGATCATCGACCGGGAACGACAACACATCCGTGGCTTTATTCTTCTTGCGGAAACGGCGATTCAATCCACGAATACCCTTGTCCGTTGTCAGGAGTACCGTGACTTCGCCCTTTAGTCCCACGGCGGATTGCGCCTCGCGCAGGTAGCGCGTGAGCGTTCTTTGGGATGGAAGCGGGCTCCGGACGCTCTTATTCGCAGCAGAGGAAACAAGCTGCGGAAAGCCGTCGGCTGCCTCCGGTTGGTCTGGGTCTAAAAGGATCATCTTGCTCCGGGGCAGCTACATGAGCAGCCCCGGATACTTCTGATGATACGGTATTCCCAACTTTATTGCGGTTTAGTAGACGGATGGCCGGGGATGCCAGTCCGCGAGCCTGGTTTCTGTTCCGGAGAATCACCCAATCCCAACGGCAATTCCCGTTGCTGCGACTTGCCCTCGTAGGCGCGAATGATGCGCTGCACGAGACTGTGTCGCACCACATCTCCGTCTTCGAAGTGGCAGAACTTGATGCCCTCTACCCCTCCAAGCAAGTTGATCGCCTCCACCAGTCCCGACTTCTTGGGATTAGGAAGATCGATCTGCGTAATATCACCCGTGATGACCGCCTTTGAGTTGTTCCCAAGACGGGTCAGGAACATCTTCATCTGCTCTGTCGTCGTATTCTGCGCCTCGTCCATGATGATGAAAGCATCGCTCAGAGTTCGCCCACGCATAAACGCCAGCGGAGCAACCTCAATGATGTTCTTTTCCAACATCTTGTCGACCTTTTCAGGCTCGCAAAGGTCATAGAGCGCGTCATACAGCGGCCGCAGATAGGGATCAACCTTCTCCTGCAGACTGCCTGGCAAAAAACCAAGCCGCTCTCCCGCCTCAACAGCCGGACGAACCAGAATAATCCGGCTTACCTTCTTCGCGTTCATCGCCGCAACCGCCATGGCGACAGCGAGATACGTCTTGCCGGTACCAGCAGGTCCCACCCCGAAAATCATATCGTGCTGCTCAATCGCCTCGACATACTTTGCCTGATTGATAGAGCGAGGAGTCACCGACCGCGCAACCCCAGCCTTGGTCCCTGTCGTCCGCTGCTTCGAAGCATCCGCCAATCCCTTGAGAGTTACCGTTGCATCAGCCACCACAAGCTTGAGCATGGCGTGAAGTTCGCCATTGAACGGATGCACGCCAGCGCGGCGAAGCGACTCGAAATCTGAGAAGATGCGCTTTACCCGGCCTACGCTCTCCTCTGGCCCTTGTACGTGAACAGCATCGGAGCGGAGATCAATCCGCACACCGAGCGAATCTTCCATCAGTCTCAGGTTTTCGTCGCGGGTCCCGAACAGGGGCTCAAGGTTGGGCGTAATCTCCAGAGCGATTTTCAAGGGTCTAGTCGGCCTCCGTGGCTGCAAGCTGAGCCGGCAGCAAGTGAGTTTTCGGTTGAGTTGGAGTTTGGGACGGACAGAGAAAACAGACGCGTAGGGGGCCGATGACGGCCGGTCTGCGATGCGGGATGGGGTAGATGACCAAATCCTGTATCTGCGCCAAGAGTAGCGCTACAGGATGTGGTCGTCAACCCTATCTGTGTAAATTTGCACTATCAACTTTGATTCACCCTTCCGTATCCAAACTCGCGCCATATCTTTTTGAATTATGAGACACGTCAAGCTCTTGCTAACTCGTTTCTCCTTGCATATTTTGTCCTGTTAGTAATATCTTCCTTTTAAGTATCCCCACTACCTTAGCGATGCGAGAGATTATTTTCGCTAATTGAAATAGCCACTCTTGCGACTTCGCTTTCTCAGCCTTCTACACCTATAGGAGCATCTGTGCGCCTTCGTTGGTCTTCTATCTTTTCCGCCCTGATTCTCCTCGTCATATGCACCTTATCCAAGATTGCGCCTGCTCAGACACCCGCCACAACGCCGAACTTTGGAGGTTTTTACGCGGCTCCATTCGTTAGTGCAGGATCTCCGGAAAACGCCACAATCGTCACTGGCGACTTCAACAATGATGGCAAACCGGATGTAGCGACAGTGAACTCCAACGGGCAATTGGAAGTTCTATTGAATAACGGCAGCGGTGGCTTCGAAACGCCTTCGATAATTCCCGTGCAGAAGCTATCGGGAATCAGCTCATACTCGCTGAATGCCGCGATAGCCGTGGATCTGAACGGAGATGGCTACTCAGATCTCGTTCTGGGAACCTCACCAAGTTCGTCTTTGTACCCCGTCCTCATTGTCCTTCTTAATCAAAAGAATGGCTCTTTCGGACCGCCCACAACATTGTCCCTCCCAAATCCGACAACTTCCCCAATCGCAACATACTCCTACGGTCTCGCTCAAACAACTGCCTCCGGACATAACGATATTGTTGCAGTCGAGTTGCTCAACCCCGGTCAGATATTGCTGCAAGTCCTGACCAACGACGGATCGGGGAACTTTTCTCCCCAGACTACGCAGATAATTAACATCCCTGTCGCGCAACAAACCTATGGCTATATTCATCTGATGCCCGCATTTGCAGATGCTAACCACGATGGCAAACAGGATCTTTTATTGGAGCGAGAAAACCCTCAGTTGCTTGCCGACTACGTGGACGTGCTGCTAGGCAACGGCAACGGAACCTTCCAACCACCCTCCACAAATACCACCGTCACATTTCCGTCGCCCAAAACCGGACCTTTGCCCTATACCGTACTGACTGCGCAGAGCTTGACGACCGCCCCCTCCAAGGCTGATCTCATTTTGGTCAATAATTCCGGTGTGTACGTAGCATTGAGCAATGGAGACGGAACCTTCCAGACTCCAAGTTTGCTTTTGAATACAAATCAGACACAGAATCAAGCCCTGCAGACCGGGGGTATCACCGAGGTTCAGATTGTCGATCTGAATGGGGATAGCAAACCCGATCTGATCACAATCGGATCGGGAGCCCTCGTTACTTATCTAGGTAATGGAGACGGAACTTTCAACGGCATCACTGGCACAGCAGTGGCGTTCGGCGATGGAGGATTCGGTTCTCTCATTCAGACCGTGACAGCGGACTTCAACGGCGATGGAAAGATAGACTTCGCCAACAGCGATGCAAGCGGCAATGTCGAACTTGGCATTGGCAACGGCGATGGAACTTTTGTGGCTACACCGCTGCTGTACTCTGCCAATACCCCCACTCTGCCCCCTTATGCATTCGCGGTTGGGGCTGCTGGCGACTTGAACGGCGATGGCCTGACAGACTTGATTGCATTGGGGCCAAACTCCATAGTTACAGGCCTCACCAACGCCAAAGGTGGACTCTCATATCAAACGACTTTGCCATACTCCACCTACGGCGCAGTCTTCGTGGAACCCGCGACCGGAGACTTCAATGGCGATGGCAAACAGGACATCGTTCTTGTTGGAAATGACGGAACTGCCGCAGTAGCTTTGTCCAATGGCGACGGGACGTTGAAAACGCCCACCGTAATCACTCCTTCGATGACTCTGGCGTGCGGCTTTTATTACAGTGCGGTCGGCGACATCAATGGAGATGGAAAGCTGGACCTGGTATTTGCCTATCCCGGCGACACAATTTGCAACGGCGGCAATACTGTTCCATCCGGATATTTCACAGTCCTGGGCAATGGCGACGGAACATTCAAGACCCCGGCCTTTCACGCCGCTGAAACTGACTTATATACTGTTGCACTTGCGAGTTTTCATGGGAAAAATCATCCCCTTGACCTCATCCTCGGCTCGGCTGGTCTTATATCGCTTTCCGGTAGCGCCAGCATACTCCAGGGTAATGGTGACGGAACATTCGGAACTCCCACAGTGGTATACACCGGAAACTCTGTCCAGCAGATTCTAACCGACGATTTCAACCAGGATGGCAGTCCCGATCTCACCCTGGTCACCCAGGATTCAGGAACCGGCGGCGGAGCAATGTTATACGCAGGGAATGGAGATGGGACCTTCGAGAAGAGCACCAGTTTCGGCGCGAACACCATCAACAATGCCGCTGTCTATGCCGATGTAAATGGCGACGGTATTCCAGATTTGATCGCAGACGATAGATTCGGTTTGATGTTTGTAAATCTAGGTACGGGGCAAGGCAGTTTTGCCGAATCTATCAACTATTTCTTCACGGGAGTTAGTACCCCACTCTTCGCGGGCAAATTCCTCGGCGACAACACCCAAAGCATCGTGGGATTCAGTGAGTACGGCGGTGGAACGGCATTCTTCATGAACCAGGGGGGAACGTCACTCACTATAACCGCATCACCTAATCCTGTCACGGCTGGCGGGAATGCCGTCCTGACTGCGAACTTGGCAGCAACCTTATCCCATCAGCCAGCCCCCACAGGGACCATTAAGTTTTATGACAACATCTCAACTCTCTTAGGAAGCACCCCGGTCGGGACCCCGTTTTCCGCTACAGGATTGCAGATTGGGGCGCATAGCATCACGGCGGTCTATCCGGGTGACTCCCATTTCAATCCCAATACCTCGACGACTCTCTCAGTCACGGTATCGGCGCCACCGCCTGATCCTGATTTCACATTCACATCCAGCGCCGCGACCCTCACTCTAACAAAAGGTCAATCCGGCACTCTGAACTTCACCATCGGAGCCAATGCTAGTCTCAGTGCTACAACCACTTTCCAATGCACCGGATTGCCGGCTGAATCCACCTGTTCCTTCTCACCCGCAACCCTTAATGTGGCTGCAGGAAACTCGGGTACGACCACACTAAGCATCAGCACCAAGGCGGCCTCAACAAATGTCAGGCTGAAAGCAGGCGCTCAAACCAATCTGACGGGCATGGGAGTAATTGCTGCAGGGGGATTGCTTTTCCTTGTCCTGCCGAGAAAACGCGTCGGGTGGCTTCTGTTGATTGCCGTGATGGCATTGGGAAGCATGATCCCCCTGAACGGATGTGGCGGCGGTTCGAGCCCGTCAAATCCAACGAGTCCCTCCGATCCTGGAACTCCGGCAGGAACCAGCAATGTCACGGTAACTGCAACCGCAGTCTCCGGAAGTACAACTATCACTCACGCCACAACCATTGCCCTGACCGTGCAGTAACCATCCCTCCCTTGAGTTGTAGACTGGCGCACCAAGCTAGCCTGCAACTCGGAGGAGCTAATGCTGGAAATGTTTGACCCTGCTCCAGGCTTCGCGTAGACTAGGAAATTGCAAGGGATGCGGCTGAATCTGCATTCTGGCCAGTATTCCACCCCGGCAATGGGGATCGAGATTCCCCGGCAACCGGGACAGAAAAAGGATTAGAAATGGCAAATCATGTTTCGTCACTCAAGCGCGCCCGTCAAACGGTCGTAAAGACTGAAGTCAACCGCGCCAACCGCACCCGCGTTCGCGGCAGCCTCCGCCTGATGCGCGAGAGCCTGACCAAGGGCGACGTGAAGGCAGCCCAGGAGCAGTTCAAGGCCACCGTCTCCGCTCTCGACAAGAGCGTGCAGAAGGGCGTTCTGCACAAGAACACCGTCTCCCGCTACAAGAGCCGCTTGAACGCCCGTCTGAAGGCTCTAGTTCTCACCCCAGCCAAGGCATAAATTTCATAATTGCAATGGAAGGGCCGGATGCACCTGCATCCGGCCTTTTGCATTTCAATGAGTGAGTGGAAGCCTAATTGAGTAGCTCAAAGATCCCAGCAGCACCCATTCCACCGCCCACGCACATCGTCACCATGCCATAGCGGGAGTTCCGCCGTCGCATCTCCGACAAAAGAGACGCTGTCAGTTTGGCCCCTGAGCACCCCAGCGGATGCCCCAGTGCGATAGCCCCCCCATTCACATTCACCCGAAAGGGATCGAGCCTTAGTTCTCGAATAACAGCAAGCGATTGCGCTGCAAACGCCTCATTAAGTTCAATTAAATCAATGTCTTCCAGCTTCAAGCCAGCCTGAGCCAACACCTTTGGAATTGCAAAAATCGGCCCTGCTCCCATTTCCTCTGGCAGGCAGCCAGCAGTAGCATATGCGACGAAACGAGCAATCGGCTTAATTCCCAACTCTTCGGCTCTCGTAGCGCTCATCACAACGGTAGCCGCAGCGCCATCAGAAGTCTGTGAAGAATTGCCCGCAGTCACCGTTCCGTCCGCACGAAAGGCAGGCTTGAGCTTTCCCAGCGCCGCCAGCGAAGTGTCGGCTCGAGGTCCTTCATCAGCCGAAACAGTCACTGGCTGTCCTTTAGATCCGTTCCCTGCGCCGCTCACAGCGACAGGAATGATCGGAATGATTTCGTCGGTAAATCGTCCGGCTGCTTGGGCAGCGACGGCCTTCTCGTGGCTCGCCAGCGAAAAGGCATCCTGATCTTCACGCGAAACCCCATAATGCCGCGCGACTCTCTCTGCCGTTAGCCCCATCGTCAGCAATGCCGCTGGGTAGTGCTCCGCCAGCCACGGATTGGGGCTCGGCTTATTGCCACTCATGGGAATCATGCTCATGGACTCCGCGCCGCCCGCGACCACCACTCTCGAAATGCCTGTCTGGATACGCATCGCCGCCTGAGCAATTGCCTCCAACCCAGAGGCGCAAAGACGATTCACGGTCATCGCACTGATCGCAACCGGCAACTCCGAGCGCAACACGACAGTCCGAGCCAGATTCCACCCCTGTTCCCCTTCTGGCATTGCGCAGCCAAGGATGAGATCGTCAATTTCAGTCACATCCAGTTCGGGAACACGCTGAAGTGCTCCACGTACGGCTGCGGCTGCGAGATCGTCAGGGCGAGTCGTGGCGAATGCTCCCTTGCCGGCACGACCTACCGGCGTACGAACGGCGCTCACGATAACGGCATCTTGCACAGGAACTCCTTCTCGTTAGAGGGTTTGATCGACGACGACTCGCTCCCACTCACCGTTTCGATACATATGGTAGATCGTTTTAGATTCAAGAATGCTGTCAGCGAGAGAGTCATGATCAAGAGGAGCTGGCCGACGCGGCGTGCCCGCCAACGCATCGTGAAGTCGCTGCGGTGTCGCTGCGTCAATTCCCCAGTTGAAGCCCAGTTCCCCACTGGGATCGTGTTTTTGGAGCCGATCAGTTTCAGCGTATTTATCCATCACGATAGGGTTGTTCGCAGAACTACTGCCAAAAAAGATCAGCAGTGATACTTGCCCACCTGCAGCACAGAGCGCAGCCCAGTCGCGAGACCCGGCATATTCCAGACTGCCATGTATGACGTTTTCAGGGCGATGAGCTTGATAGGTCTGAGGAATCAGGCAGCCTCTTGAATTCAACTCTTCGGCTATGGGCGCAGGCAGATCCGGAAAGGAGCTAACGGGCAGGTGTCGAACACGATAGGCAACCTCATGCCCTCCGACATCTACCTGACCAGTCGCGACGAGTTGAGATAGCGACGGCGACTGGCTCAACGACCATATTGGATTCGTGAATATACTGCATAAAGCGACACTTGCAAGAATAAGCTTCCTGCAATCTTGCGTGGTTTCGGGCATAAAACTAGTTCCTCAGCGGTTTACCGGTCTTAAGGGTATGGGCGATGCGCTCCTGTGTCTTGCGCTCACCACAGAGAGAGAGGAACGCCTCTCGTTCGAGGTCGAGAAGATATTGCTCCGAAACCATCGTGCCCGGAGTCAGGCGTCCTCCGCAAAGGACGTGAGCCACCTGCCTGGCAACCTTCTGATCGTGCTCGGAAGCAAAGCCTGCCTCACCCATGAGGAAGATTCCGGTTTCCAGCGTAGAGAGGACAGCCGATCCTGCGGCGGGAATCTGGGTTCTCGGGACTGGAGCCACATATCCAGCACTCGCCAAGTTGAGCGCCTGAGCCTTGGCATCCAGTAATAGTCGTTCGCGATTGAGCGTGACGCGGTCCCCAGGCCGGAGCAATCCCAAAGTACGCGCCTCAGCAGCTGAAGAGGAAACCTTGGCCATCGCGATCGTTTCCAAAGACCGTTTGAGCGCTGCCGCGTATTCCCCTGACTGGGCAAACTTCGATGGTGGATCTCGATGCCCAGGAGGAGCAAATCCCGCTGCCATATCCATCGCGTGCAGGGCCATTTCCTTTGTTCCTCCTCCTCCCGGTATGAGCCCCACTCCAGCTTCGACAAGGCCGATATAAGTCTCAGCGTAAGGCTGGCGCTGTGCGCCGTGTAGGCTTATTTCCGCACCACCACCGAGACACAGGCCGTAAGGCGCAACAACAACCGGACGAGGGCAGAACTTGATCGAAGAAGTCATCTGCTGAAAACCGCGGATAGCGATGTTTATCTCATCCCAGTCGCCCTCCTGCATTCCAAGCAGAAGCTGCATCAGATTTGCACCAACTGAAAAGTTCTCAGCGTCGCTACATATGACGAAGCCCTCGAAGTTTCTGATGGCCTCGCTGGATGAGGCGAGCACCGAGCCAAGCAAAGAAACAACATCGCCGCCTATGGCCGATTTAACAGAATGAAGTTCGATACAGGCGATACCGTCGCCCAGATCGACGACTGAGGCGCCTGAGTTTTTCCGTACGACACCTCGAGTGTCTGATGTTGGGATTCGGTAATCCGCAATGCGGGCATGTCCCGGGATTGCGACCACTGACTCCATTTGGTTTGTGATTGGAGAGAAACATTGCTTGCCGTCTTCGGAATACCAGTTGCTATACCCGGCAGCAAGCAGGGCATTAACGCTAGGACCGACGGCCAGACTCAACTCGTTCATACGAGCGACAATATTAACGCCTCCCGCCGCATCCCACATGGCAAAAGGGCCAAGCTCCCAATTGAATCCGGCGCATACGGCGCGATCAATAGACGGAGCGTCATCAGCGACCTCGCCAATGAGGTCAGCAGCGTAATTCCAGAGATTCGTGAGCAGTGGCCACAGATAAGCAGCTGCCTTGTCTTTCTTAGGATCAGCCGACAGCAGTAGTCGAAGGCGCTCGCCAAGACTAGATGCATTTTTAGCCATGTCCAGGGCAGGTATTTTCGCCTTTGCGAGAGGACGATATTCAAGAGTTTGCGTATCAAGGGCCATACGTTGTTCTTGCCCATCTATGTCACGCGTCTTCTTGTAGAAACCCTGTCGTGTCTTGTCCCCAAGCCAGTTGCGCTCTACGAGCTTATTGATCAACTTGAGAGGCGCTGTATCATCAATTCCCTCGCTGAAATTTGCCGCAACATGCGCCAGAATATCGATTCCAACCATGTCTGCCAGACGGAAAGTGCCGCTGCGCGGCCAGCCAATCGCCGTGCCTGTTAGAGCGTCTACTTCTTCAATGGTAAGCCCCTGCTGCTGCATCAGGCTCAACGCCTTAAACACGTTTACGATGCCGATACGATTCGCAATGAAATTTGGCGTGTCATGGGCGATGACAACCTGCTTACCAAGAATTCGATCGCCAAAGGCACAAAACGCGGCCAAACACATCGGATCTGTATCGGGAGTAGGAATGACCTCCAGCAGGCGCATGTATCTGGGTGGATTGAAAAAGTGAGTGCCAAACCAGCGCTTCCGGGCTTCTGGAGAAAGCGATTCACCGAGACTGTTAGCGATCTGCCCAATTGGAAGACCGGAGGTATTTGTCGTCAGGATTGCTTCCAGGGAGAGGTGGGGAAGAACCCGCGTCAGTAATGCCTGCTTGACCGCAAGGTTTTCGGTGACTGCCTCGATCACCCAATCACACCCCGCGAGCTTTGGTAGATCTTCATCAAAATTTCCAGGAGTGACAAGACCCGCAACGTATCGGTCGTAGAAAGCAGCAGGTTTTACCTTGAGCAGGGATTCGATTGCAGCAGTTGCCAGGTAGCTCTTGGGTATGGTTTCACTATCAGAACCAAGGTCGAGCAGAAGAACGGGAATCCCAGCATTGGCGAGGTGTGCCGCTATGCGGGAACCCATCGTACCAGCACCCAAAACCGCTGCTTTGCGGACAAGCATCGGCCGCGTTGGCGCAGTTGAGACGCTTACACGTTCTTTGGCTCTTGCTCCCGGCAATGTTGCCATATTCATACAGCTCCCATCTGCGCGCGAATCTGTAGGGTAGGCATTCGGCTACTTCGGACGATCCCGAGCATACGAGTATGTGCGGCACGGGGTCAAGGAAGGGGCTATAAATTTCAACCTCAACCTTACACGGTGTTCCACAGGCGATTGACTCTCAACATCACTGGGCTTAGCTTCTTAGGAGGTTGAGAGAGATAATCTATAGAGGAATTGATGCCAGTGGCAGATTTGAACCAGAAAGACAACCCCTTGAATTTAGCGATAGTGATCATGGCAGCTGGCAAGGGTACGCGCTTAAAGTCGCGTCGCCCCAAGGTGTTACACGTAATTGGCGGCAAGCCACTGTTAAGCCACGTAATTGCCTCAGCGAGCAGGCTTGTACCGGTTTCGGACATCTTTGTTGTAGTAGGACACGAATCCGAAAGCGTCAAAAATGCGATAGCAAATTCGGGTGTGAGCTTTGTGTTGCAGGCAGAGCAATTGGGTACCGGCCACGCAATTCAATGCTCGCTCGATTCGATTCGCAAGTACGAAAACATTCTCGTACTTTCAGGCGATGTTCCGCTGATTCGTCCAGAGACAATTACCCTGCTGTGGGAATTTCATCAGGCTCAGGGGGCGGCCATGACGATCCTCTCCGCAAAACCTGAAAGCCCCTTTGGATACGGGAGAATAGTCCGGATGCCGAACGACGCTATTGAAGTCGAGGCGATTGTGGAGCAGAGTTCACTCCGGCCTGCGCAGGAAGGTATCCAAGAAATTAACTCCGGAATCTATATCTTCCAGACGGTGTATCTGGAGAGATATCTCAAAGGTCTAGATACCAAAAACTCGGCACGAGAATACTACTTAACTGATCTTGCAGGAATTCTGGTAAAAGCCGGCGAACGAGTAGTTGCAATTGAAGCTCGCTCCGCTGATGAAGTATTAGGAGCCAATACCATCGCCGAGTTGGTAGCTTTGGATACGACTCTTCGCAGACAAAGTGCGGCTCGGCTTATGGCGCAGGGAGTCACAATATTTCGCCCTGAAACAAGCGTGATTGACGCCGGAGTCGAAGTCGGCCCGGACACGATAATTGAACCTTTTGTCCAATTGCTGGGGACCACTCGGATAGGTTCGGATTGCCTGATTCGATCAAATACCGTCGTTGAGAATTCGGTTATCGAAGATGGAGTTATTATTCGCCAGAGCTGCGTAATTACCGATTCGAGCATCGACAGGGGAGCGCGTATCGGCCCATTCGCACATCTCCGCCCAGGCAGCGAAATCGGGGAAGATGCACACGTCGGAAACTTCGTCGAAACCAAGAAAGCTAGACTCGGCAAAGGTGCGAAAGCTAACCATTTGACCTATTTGGGAGACGCAGAGGTAGGCGCAGGATCCAATATCGGCGCGGGTGTTATTACCTGCAATTATGATGGCGTCAATAAGCACACCACCAACATCGGCGCAGGCGTCTTTGTGGGCAGCGATTCGACGCTGGTAGCGCCGATTAGTATCGGTGATGGAGCATATATAGGCGCTGGATCTTGCATCACGCGTGACGTACCGATCGACGCTCTTGCAGTAGGGCGTTCCAGGCAGGTCACAAAAGAGAACTGGGCTGCGGGTAAGCGAAAAAGGCTACGTGGCGAATGCTAGCTGATACGAATTTTTTTACAGAAGACGCAATCCATTTCAGAATATGCACCGTAGTATAGGCAAGTTCGGAAGCGAACAGTATCTCCTGTTTTTGATCAAGAGAACTTCGCAATGATATGTAGTAGCATTTTCAAGCCTTCTTGTGTTGTCACTTTTGGGTACTTTTGTTCCTCTGGTACTGTTGTTCACCGTGGCGTAAATCCTGCACACTATGATCTTTAGAAGCAAATATGCGTGATAATTACTACCAGTAAAGCCAGCGACGGGAGGGCAGATGGGCGGACCGGCACGAATCCTGATAGTTGACGACGAACCACATGTGCGCGCGATGCTAGGCGCCACGCTTGATCGTCAGAACTATCAGACTGTTCAAGCAGGCAGTAACGCAGAAGCCTTTGAACTCATCGACCGGCAGCACTTTGACCTTGTGCTCACCGATATCGTCATGAGAGACGGTAACGGCATCAGCCTGCTCGACCGCTTGCATATCGATCAGCCTCAGACTCCCGTGGTGATGGTTACAGCCATACAGGACATCAGCGTGGCTATCGGGGCGATGCGAAAAGGAGCTTACGATTACCTGCTGAAGCCGTTTGAGCGAGACCAGTTGCTGGCAACCGTTAAGCGAGCCCTCGAACACCGAAATACACTTCGGGAGAACGAGAACTATCAGCAGAATCTGGAACAAATTGTTGATGCGCGTACAGAACTGCTGCACCAGGCGATAGAAGATCTGGAGCGCTCTTATGACATTACATTGGAAGCGCTCGGGGATGCGCTCGACCTAAAGGACTCTGAGACAGAGGGCCACTCGAAACGGGTCACGGCCTACACTATCGCACTAGCCCGAGCGATGGGTATTGGTTCGGACGGGATTAAAGTGATCGCTCGCGGAGCCTTTCTGCATGACATCGGCAAAATGGCAATCCCAGACGCTATTCTGCGCAAGCCCGGCAAACTTACGGCTGAGGAACAGGAACTCATGCGGGAGCACTGCGCGCGGGGATACAACATTCTTCGTAAAATTCCCTTCCTGAGTGAGGCTGCAGAGATTGTTTATTCCCATCAGGAGCACTACGACGGCAGCGGCTACCCTCGCGGAATCCGGGGAAATGCAATTCCGATCGGAGCACGCATCTTTGCAATTGCCGACACTCTTGACGCCATTACAAGCGATAGACCCTATCGCGGTGCAAAGAGTTTCGACGTAGCCAGGCTTGAGATTCTGCGCTGTTCCGGAACCCAGTTTGATCCTGCGGCGGTTGAAGTGTTCCTGAAGATTCCCAATGAGCTCTGGATCGAGTTGCGAAATGAGATTACTGGACAGAGCAAACCCTTCACCGCAGAAGAAATAGCGCGAGCCACCGCCGCGCGCTAGCGAACAGGTATGCTTACAACTTGAAGTTTTGCCTGCATCAGGAGTTCATTTATGGCAGTGTTATCCGGCGCAGAAGCCACAGAGGCGATTAAAACATTACCCGACTGGAAAATTGAAGCTGGCGAACTACGCCGTAGCTTCACGTTTTCTGATTTTCGTGAGGCGATGAGCTTCGTGAACTCCGTTGCAGCACTAGCGGAACGAGCGGGCCACCACCCAGACATCGATATACGATACAACAAAGTAAACTTAGCGTTGATCAGTCACGACGCAGGCGGCATCACTAAGCAAGACTTCGCCATGGCCGAAGAGATTGGAACTATCTTGTAAGACTGCGCATAAGCTGGAACTATTCCAAATCTTCCTCTTCCATTGCCACCTCTGTGGCAAGAGACGATCCTATATTCTGTATTTCGGGATAATGTATGGGATTCTGGAGCTTGGCGAGCGTCTTGCGATGCCACCAAGTCACTGCCAGGCCTCCCGCCAAGGCAGATGCAACCGCAATCAGACCAACCTTTAGCCCGACGGTCTCTCGCTTGGGGCTCTTTGCACTTCCTTCGTAAATCTTTTCAAAACTATCACTTACCAATTTTCTTCCTCCTATCTCCCATTGAATCCTCTATTTCTAAGATGCAATAAGGCCAGAAGAAAGGAGACTTCTTGCCTGCTCCCTTTGGCACGTGTACCGCATTTCGAAATATTTTGATTTTAGTATTTGCACTAAAGCGAATCTATAGTAAGGTGTATATATTGCTGCTGGAGATGGTACTGAGTCTCCCATCTTCCTACAGCAAGTAAGTTGCGTCACTGGCCTCCCGCCACGAACAGGTAACCGTTCGTGGCGTCTTTTTTTTTTTGGGGGGGGCTGATGGCAATCATTCTAAAAATGTGTAAGAGCAGCCCGAACTACGCTGAGCGATTAAAATGAAGTTCATCAAGGAGTGGTCATGAAGAGCTTCGATTCACGACGTTGGCTAACCGGTCTGGTACTTGCCGCAGCCACTGCGATAAGTTACGCCCAGTGGACAAATCCTGCAGAGGATATTCCGGCATATCATCCGTCCGCACCTCTCAAGGTCAGTTCCCTGCCTCCGATTCTGAGTGGGACCAAATTGAGTGGAGACCACTTCCAGTATGAATGGCAGGTGCATGTTTACCAACAGGCAGCCAAGGTGTCTAGCGTTCTTTACCAGCTACCATGCAACTGTCGGTGCGACCGCGCTCTCGGGCATACGAGCCTGCGCAGCTGTTTTGAGGGCTACCATGGGACCGAATGCTCGACTTGCGCCAAAGAAGGCCTGTTTGCCTATCAGCAAACGAAATTGGGTAAGACTCCAGCTCAAATTCGCGCAGCCATTGCTCACAAGGATTATGAGCAGGTCACACTGGAGTAACTGTACCCTCGAAGTTCAATATATGGCGTACAATATGAGAGTGCAGCACGAGCCTTCAAGGACGAGCTGACGAACTCCACAATGTGGGGGCGTCACGGTTTCGACGGGATCGCAAGCGGCAGAGAGGCATGCCGGGGGGTGGGCACCCGTGATCGCTTACAAAAACACAATTGCCAACAACAATCTGGCACTTGCTGCTTAATTAAATAGGCAGCCGTCCTCCTCATCTTTGCCTGTGGGCTGAGAGCGGGCGTCGCACAGCAGGCTGGTTGTTCCCGCTCGGTCCGTGTGGGGATGACAAGATCATCGGACTAGTCTCATCCGTTTCTTGTCTATTCTGAGCGGGTGAGGCGAAATTACTGAATAGACTACGCATGGAGTCTCTCGGCTGACTACGATTTCGGACGCGGGTTCGACTCCCGCCGCCTCCACCAGAATCACTACTTAAGAATGATAGGCTTACGAAAGATTCGTCCCCGTAAACGAGCTATTTATGTTGGCGCAGATTATTAAATCGAGCCTCGATCGGGCAATACGAGTCTATTTTCAATCATTTATGAAACTAGCATCGGCGGAGTTCCCGCCGCATTCAGTAATGGGCGATCGATTGAACTGAGCTAATGGCTTCCCTCATGCGGACCGTTGGTAGGCCGGAGCCTGATGCATAATGTAATTCCGCAAGAGCCGATCAATCCCCACAGAAATCAGTTCAAATCCAGCTCAATCGTAAGGAGCCAAGTTGTGGTCCCGGCGCATTACCTTCAATTGGCTTTGGAGGTAAGACCATTTTGATTAGCTTAGAACCCTGATTTACTTTTTCAAAGTAAAACTGCGGATGTCACTGGCGTTGCTCAGCATCTGTTGCTGCTGAAATCGTAAGCTCGGCGTTGGTGGAGAGACTCAAGCTGCCGGATGTTCCTGTCACGCGGAACGTGTAATTTCCCACCGCCGCATTGCTGCTCGCTGAAAGCTTTAGAGCGGACGTCTGAAGCGTAGGGTTGGGTGAGAAGGATGCCGTGACCCCATTTGGAAGTCCCGAAACGGTGAATGTCACTTCTTTGTCGAATCCATACTCCTGGTTGACATACACCTCCTGCGTCAAGGTACCCCCAGGGACCAGGTCGTAGCCGAAAACATACGGATTGAAAGTCGGTACGAAAATCGACAGCGGAAAAGTGGTCGTAGCACTCTGGCTACCGGAGGTGCCGGTGATCGTCACGACTTGTTGGCCAGTTGGTACAGTACTGCCGGCCGTCAGTGTCAACAAGGTCTGTTGCGTCGCTGTTGGGTTTGGCGAGAACGATGCCGTGACCCCTTTGGGAAGACCTGAGGCGGCAAAGGCAACACTTCCAGTGAAGCCGTACTGCGGCTGGACGTTCACTACATCCTCGGGCGACATGGTGCCCTGACCCATTTCAATTGCGTAGGGACCATTGATTGTAAAAGTCGGTGTCACGATTGTGAGCGGAACCTTAACGGAGGAACTCTGGGTACCAGACGTTCCAGTAACCGTGAAGGTATAGTTACCCAGTGCGGCGCTCTTACTGGCGGTCAATTGTATGAACCCATAAGAGGATATCGGATTGGGAGAGATTGAGGCTGTCACACCGTTGGGTAGACCCGACACTGTAATGTTAACGGCACCCGTAAATCCGTTGCTCGATTGGTAACTGACAGAAGTTGTCGCGTTCGCACCCACTCCGAGGTTAACGCTGTAAGGTGCCGATAGGGTAAAGCTAGCCGTGTTAACCGTTACTGGGAAGGTCGTAGATGAATTCTGATTGCCGGAAGTTCCGGTGAGGGTCAGATTGTATGTGCCTATCGCTGCTGTGCTGCTGGCAGCCAATGTAACGACGGTGGTTTGAGTTGTAGGGTTGGGTGAAACGGATGCTGTCAGTCCCTTTGGCAGACCTGAGATAGCAAAACTTACATTCGAGTTAAATCCATACTGCGGGTTAATCGTTGCCTGCGTCGTGCTGACAGTTCCCTGGCTGACAGTCACGCCGTAGGGCCCATTCAAAGTAAACGTCGGCGTGTAAATCGAAATCGCGAAGTACGTCGACCACTTCTGATTGCCTGACGTTGCCGTGATCAGAGCATTGTATTGGCCCAGTGGCGCTGTCTTACTGGCAACGAAGGTGAGAGTTGTGCTCTGGGTTGTCGGATTGGGAGAAAATGACGCTGTCACTCCCGTTGGCAGGTTTGACACCGAAAAGCTTACGTTGCTGGTAAATCCATATTGTTGGTTGATCGCCACGCCTGCCGTGGTAGTCGTCCCCTGACCGAGGATTACATCACCTGGACCCTGAATAGTAAAAGTTGGCGCGTAAATGGTGACAGGGAATGTCGTGGACGCAGACTGTTTTCCGGAAGTTGCAATGACCGTGACGTTGTATTGACCCAGACTGGCAGTTGAGGAAGCACTAACCGTGAGTGTTGTTGATCCCGTGGACGTTGGATTGGGAGAAAAAGAAGCAGTAACTCCAGCAGGTAGACCAGAGACGCTCAAACTTGCGTTGGGTATCGATCCGTTTCCGTAGCGGGGCTGCAGGTAAAAAGAGGCAGTGGTCGATGAACCCTGTCCGAGCGAAAGCCCACCGTAGGGGCCATTGATTGTGAAACCAGGGGCAACAACGTCCACTACGGTTGTCGTCGAGGCACTCGTGCTTCCAGATTTTCCTGTCACGGTGAAGGAGTAGTCCCCTACAGGGGCCGTAGAACTGGCAACCAAGGTTACTGTACTGTTTCCGCTCGATGTTGGATTTGGCGAGAACGATGCCGTCACGCCGCTGGGCAAGCCCGAGGCAGCCAATGTCACACTTCCGGTGAATCCATTCTGCGGACTGATGGAGACGGGAATTGTGGTAGAGGATCCTGCAACGAGCGATGTGCCGCTGTACCCGGCCCGAACGGTGAAGGTTGGTGGAGAAACTATCACGGGAAATTGACTGGATGCAGTGAGGTTGCCGGAGGTTCCAGTGACGGTCGCCATATACTGCCCCGAGACGGCAGTGCTGCTGGCAGTCGTTGTCATCACTACGTTGTAATAACTGGAATTTGTGACAGGATTGGGCGAGAAAGAGACCGTCACGCCGCTGGGCAATCCTGTGATCGAGAGCTTGACGTTTCCAGCAAAGTTATTCTGACCGTCGATATACAAAGTGTTCGTCGTCGAAGTCCCTTGCCCGACACTGGCACCACTAAAAATATCGAGAGCGAAACTGGGAGAAGTCACCGTAAGCGTTGCGACGATGGAAGACTTGAGGGTTCCGGAGACACCAGAGATGGTTACGGGATACGTTCCGGGGATGGCCGAGGAAGTTGCTGCCAATGTCAGGTTGGAGTTGTTCCCCACTATTGCAGGGTTGGGAGAGAAAGAAGCGCTCACGCCCGCGGGAAGGCCAGAGATGGCAAGTTGCACATTGCCTGTGAAGTTAGAGTTCGAGGAGAGGTTGACGTAGTTATTGGTTGAATTGCTGCCAACCCCGACCGACAGCTGTTCAAAGATGGAGATCGTGAAGGACGGCTGCACAACGGTAAGCGCAATCGGAAGGGTCATCTTCTGAGTTCCTGCGGTTGCGGTGACCGTCAAACTGCTGGTACCGACGGGGGCAGTCGCAGCAGCTTTCAACGTGAGCAGGGTAGATCCCGTTGCTGTGACCGGATTAGGAGAGAACGCAGCGGAAACTCCAGCGGGCAAGCCAGTGATCGAGAAACTGGTGTTGCTATTGAAGCCGTTTGCGCCGTTGACGTAGATTGTCTCGATAGCCGAGCCTCCCTGGCCTAACGTCAAAGCCGGGGCGCCTGAATATAAGGAGAAGGATGGTCCAATTACCGAAACAACAAGCGGCGCTGAAGAGGTCTGCTTACCGGATGTTCCTGTAATTGCCACTGTCTTGGTCGCAAGCGGAGCAGTGCTCGCAGCTGTGAGTGTCAATATGCTTTGTGAGGCCGATGGGTTGGGAGAAAAAGAAGCAGTCACTCCGCTCGGCAAGCCTGTAACCGCAAGGCTGACGCTACCCTCAAATCCATTGGACGGTTGGATATTGACATAGCATGAAGAGGATGTACCCGGAAGCAGATCAGCCTCGGAACAATCATAAAAACTGAAGCTGGAGGCTACGACTGTGATAGGGACTATCGACGACTGGGTTAGCTTGCCGGATGTTCCGGTGATCGTCAGCGAGTATGTTCCAACTGGAGCCGTGTTGCTGGCGGTCAACGTAATCGTCGAATTCGTAGTTATAGGATTGGGTACAATCGACGCGCTCACTCCTGTCGGCAAGCCGGAGACAGCGAGATTTACCTCTCCAGTAAATCCGTTTGCGGCTTGAATCGAGACATTGATTGGCGTTGTGGTTCCCTGGCCAAGCGCGCCGTTACCGTAAGCCTGAATGGTGAAAGTTGGCGCACTCACTGTGAGCGGGATGGTGGCAGTCGCCGTAGCGGTGGTTCCAGTGGCGGCGCCTGTGATGATCAGCGTGCTTGTTCCAAGCACGGCTGTGCTGCTCGAGGTAAGCGTAAGTTGGGAGCTTCCGATTGCCAGGGTAGGCGAAAAAGATGCGGTAACACCGGCCGGCAAATTCGAGATGCTCAATTTCACGTTGCCCGGGATCGGAGTTTGTGGATTGATTTGGATGTTTGCTGTGGTCGAGGTTGATTGGCCCAGATTAATCGATGAGGGACCGGTGAGTGTAAAGCTTGGCGCAACGATACCGAGCAGAATTATGGTGGACTGCTTTTGAGTTCCGTAGGTGCCGGTAATCGTAACCGGGCTGTATCCGAGGGGCGCAGTACTGCTGGAAGTGAGTGTCAGGTTCGTTTCGTAAGTTGAAGGGTTGGGCGAAAAGGATGCAGTAACTCCCGCCGGCAATCCTGAGACCGCAAAGTTGACGCTGCCTTCAAAACCATTGATACCGGCGACGTAGAGTTGCGTAGTGGTGGAGCTTGATGGCGTGAGCGTGACATTTGCCGCCCCGGAGAGCGCGAAGGACGGCGCGTACGTGACCAGGGATA
>Ga0302140_10001344_pt1 | contig 32078 bp, 21 predicted proteins | sample I_Bog_E1_1_FD_202095 | JGI IMG/M metagenome (GOLD analysis project Ga0302140, IMG submission 202095) | Peat permafrost microbial communities from Stordalen Mire near Abisko, Sweden - I_Bog_E1_1 | ecosystem: Environmental > Terrestrial > Soil > Wetlands > Peat | place: Sweden: Abisko, Stordalen... | reverse complement strand
GATTTCTTCGTCAATCGTCGCTAAGATACACCCGGTATCTGTCTCTCCTCACTCCTCGAACTCGTAAAAATTGGCTCCCGGCGCTGTCGCGCCAGTATATGTCGATACGCCCTAGAGATTGGGAAGTAGGAAGTAGAACAATCACGAGAATTCGAGGTTTATGTGGAGTAACGCCGGAAACGCTGGGGATGTATGTGGAGCAAAGAGGCGGATGCTTTGCATAGATATGGAGCGATTGGTCGCAGAATGGGGGAAATAGGGTCAAAAAGGGCATATTTTGATCGTTTTTTGGGAGATGTAAGGACGCTTTGTTGATTACAAGGCCTGAAAAAGGACTCGTCCATGCCTGAGGAAGAGGTCAATGCTGGCGGGGTGGGATAGCGGGAGACACTGAAGAGCAGGACGGGGGACTAGGGGTTAGGGATTAGGGGTTAGGGATTAGGGGTTAGGGGTTAGGGATTAGGGGTTCGTGCGCAGGCGAGCTGAAGTCTCATCCGCTGCGGCGGACGTGGCCTGGGCCGCCTGCCCGCCGACAAGTGAAATTTGTACGCTGGGGGCATTGGGCAGGTTGATCGGGTCGGTCAACGCTACGGCGTTTTTGAGGACCGATTCTGCTAGACTGTGGGCTTCTTCCTGGCAAATGAGGTCCGCGCCTCCCCGGTCCCCAATTGCGAGGGACCGTGCCGATGTAGAGGTGGGTGGCGTCGTTCTGGGCCAGCAGGGTGCCGCTGGGGATTGCCAGTTTTGCAGCTCCCGACCATTCGGCCGCCGTCAACAGGCCGGTCAGGGGTGGGGCAGTGGGTAAGGTCCATGTGCTTCGAATCTGAGTCATGTTCATTCTCCAAAGTGCGAGGTTTGCAGTACGTGGGGGGTGGTCTGCTCTGAAGCCCTGATGCTCTCAGTTGCAGGGGAGGTGAGAGGCAATTCAGCGCCGGGTTTGGTTCAGTCAACACTCGCCGACGTTCGATGACGGTAAGACGGGTCGGCTTGAAAAATACCTGTCCCGCATGACTTAACGCTGGATCGCAAGAGTTCTCTTCGCCATTCGCGGATTTATTTTCATTGGTCCGCGCCGGCAAGCCAAGCGGCCTGCCCCGCTCCCATAAGACTTATCGTCCCGCGCGCAGCGCAGTAAAAAAACCTGCAATAGCTTTTTGCCCACGTCCTCGACACAAACGAAGGGGAGCCCCTTCCTTGCGATGGTGTCACTCTAGCCACGAGCGATCAGGTCTCACCAGCTCCACGTGTAGCCAATGCCGGTTGTGGTGTACCAGGGAACGGTGGGAATCTTGTTGTAGCTCTCCTGAATCCAGATCGAGTTGTGGTCGTTGAAGTGGATCACCGCGCCCAGCGCTTCACCGTCGTAGAAGCGGTTCTCGACGTGTGCGTATCCGGTAAAGCTGGTCAGGCCGGCCTGGATCCATGTGTAGCTGGTAACGACTTTGGTCTTGGGCAGTCCGAAGTTTTTCATCACGCCTAACGCTTCAGTATGCGAACCAAAATTGGTGTGGAAGAATCCGTGGCTCCCGGCGTTTTCATAGGTATAGGCGAAGGTCAACTCATCGCCGATGGGGTCTTTCTTGAGGAATCCAAAGGTGTGTCCGATGCCGATGTTGAGATTGGCTCTGGGCACCAGCCCCGGCCGGTCGAAGTCCGATCCAGGCATCAGAAATAGATCTGTCGAAGTGCCCGACGATGCCGCTGGTTGCTGGGACTCCGCAGTTGGTGTCTGCGCTGCCGGCGTCTGCGCGGTTGACGCCGTCGGTGAGGTAAGAAGGAACCCGAACACAATCGTAGAGAGGTAAAGAGACGACTTCGATGTCATTCCGCAGGCCTCGGACGGAGAATCGCCGCGGATCGGCATGGTTGCACCGATGCGCACAGCGTTAAGTGCAATTCAATCAATGAAGAAGTAATGGTTGCATAAGGAGAAGGACCCTCCTCGTCACCAAGTGAGATGCTTGCCTTGGGTGCCGCTACGCGCCGGAAGGAGAAGTCAGCGCGACAATCTTCGCTTCAAACTCCCCGTCCTCGCCAACCGTCAGCAGTCCCACCGTCACCGGCAGCTCAAACCGCCGCGGCCCGCATGAGCCGGGGTTGAAGTAGAGCACGCCCTTGCGCCGGTAGAAGTTGGGCACATGGGTATGGCCGAAGAGCACGGCTGCAAATTTGCCCGCCGCCGGGTCCAGATGCAGCGTGTTCAGGTCGTGGAGCATGTAGACGTAGCGATCCGCGATCAGCGCCACCTCGGTCTCCGGCAGCTCGCTGCATGGTCCTTCGCGGTCCACATTGCCGCGAATCGCCGTGACCGGAGCGATCTTGGCTAACTCGGTCAGGATGGAGATTTTGCCGACATCGCCGAGATGCAGAATGCGCTCCACGCCGGCGAGGGCGTGGGCAACCTCGGGGCGGAGGAGGCCGTGTGTATCGCTGATGACGCCGATCTTCATGAGTTCACCGGATATAGCGATTCTCCCTTGTGGTGCGCTTCAATAGGACTAACGAAGGTCGTGCTTTCCCACCCTTGCGACAAAAACAAATACGTCGCAAGGATGGGGCACCCAGCTGATGCGAATTGTTCGCTTGCAGTCCACGTTGCCTCAGGGGCTAAAGCCCGTCGTTTATTTTCAGCCACTTGCGGCACGACTGAAGTCATGCCCTGACACAAAACCATTTCCGAGCGGAATTTTTCCGCAGGCTGTGAGGTCATGCCCTGACACAAAACCCTCGCGAATCCGCAATCGAGGGAGTATTTCCGCAGCCAACTACAGTCCCAATTCCAGCCGCGTGCGCGGGTCGAGCTGGTCGCGCAGAGCGTCGCCCAGAAAGTTGAATCCCAGCACCGCGCCGGCTACGGCCAGAGCCGGGAAAAGTACCATGTGGGGCGAGTCGAAGAGATGCGAACGGGCGTCGTTGAGCATGGAGCCCCAACTGGGTGCGGGCGCTGGAATGCCCAGGCCGAGGAACGACAGAGTGGCTTCGGCCAGGATTACTCCGGCCATGCCGATAGCCGCCTGCACCAGAATGGGTTGAACGATATTGGGCAGAATGTGGCGGAAGAAGATGCGCATCCCGCTTGCGCCCAGCGCGCGGGCCGCGTCCACATATTCGCGATCGCGCACGGCCATCACCTGTGCCCTCACCAGCCGCGCATAGCCGGCCCAGCCTCCGATAGCCAGCGCCAACACCAGGTTGAGGAATCCCGGCCCCATAAATGCCGCAAAGGCGATGGCCAGCAGAATGCCCGGCAGCGCCAGGAACGTATTCATGGCAAAGGTGGTGAGCGCCGTATCGACCCAGCCGCCCAGGTAGCCGGCTAGGCCTCCGATAGACAGCCCTAATGCCAGCGATACCGTCACCACGCTGACTGAGACGGCCAGCGAAAGCCGTGCGCCCCACAGCAGGCGGGAGAGCGAGTCGCGGCCCAACTCGTCGGTTCCGGCCCAGTGGGCGGCGGAAGGGCCTTGCAGCCGGTGCAGCAGGTCAATGGCAGCCGGATTGTGGGGCGCAAGCCACGGCGCGGCCAGCCCGCCCAGCACAAAGCTGGCTAGCAGCAGGACGCCCACTGCGGCCAGAGGCTGGCGGCGGATGCGGCTGCCTGCGCGGCCCAACACGTTCGTAACCTGAAAATCCTTCGGCACTAGCCAAGAATACCGCGACTCGCTCGGCGCATTGGGGTTGAATAAGGTATGGGCATCTTGCGGCAATGTTTAGTTTTGTCCGTGGCATTGGTTGCGCCGGTCGTTTTAGCACAGGCGGAGCAGTATCCAGCCGCGCGGGCGGCGACCTCCTATGCCATTCAGTCGGAAGCCTGGCAGATTGTGACGCTGGCCAACCAGGCGCGCGCCGCCGCAGGGGCTGCGCCACTCAAGTGGGATCCGGCGCTGGCCGTAGCCGCCCGCCAGCACTGCCTGCGCATGGCAGCCGAGGGGTCGATTTCGCATCGCTATGGAGGCGAGCCGGATGTTTCAGAGCGGGCTGAGAAAGCTGGCGCGCACTTCAGCTTGATCGAAGAAAACGTGGCCATTGCTCCCACCCCCGCCTCGATTCACAGCGCCTGGATGCACTCTGCCGGTCACCGAAGCAACCTGCTGAACCCTGCTGTCGATAGGGTAGGCGTGGCCATTGTGGCAGGCCGCAGCGGACTCTACGCGGTGGCCGACTACGAGCGTGCCGTGCCTGTGCTGACGCGAGTCCAGGTCGAGGCTTCGATTGCCAAATTGCTGCGCGACAGTGGAGTTAGTGTGCGCAGCGATTCCGCCGATGCGCGAGACCTTTGTGCGGACGACAGCAACTCAATCAGAGGCAAGCAGCCGGGTTTTCGCATGCTTTGGGTCGGTGCGGATCTGAACCGGCTGCCACGCCAGTTGACGGATCGGCTCGCGTCTGGGCGGTATAGCCAGGCGGCCGTGGGCAGTTGTCCGGCCCAGGATCTCCAAGGCTCGTTCACGGCTTACCGTGTGGCTGTGCTGCTGTATTGAAGCAGTGAAGCAGTGAAGGAGTGAATAGGTGAACGAGTGAGACGGCTCGTCAACCGAACGACTGGTGCTCCCGCCAAAGCTGGGGCCAGGGCTTGCGCGGAGGGCCGCAGACGAAGATGTCTGGGTGATACATGCTTTCTTCGTTCTTCACGCCTTCAGAATTGCCGTTGTGACCGGCGAGGCGGCATCCGGTAAAGATCGTCTCCGCTTCCTCCCGGCCGATGCCAAGCACAATGAGCGTGGTGGGTGGCGGCGTCGGGTAGCCGCGCAGCCAGGCCGAGTTGGTTGTGCTGATGGGCGGCGGCAAATGGTAGGCCGGGCCAAACATCTCGATGGCGCCCCCTTCGCCGTAATTGCCCACGGTAATGCCAAGGCTGGTCTGTTGCTCCGGGGGCAGCGTGTCGCGGATTCCGGCAACCGTCTTGACCAGTTCCTGCCATCCAATCTCCTCGCGGAGATCGGTGTTCTTCTCCAGCGCAAAATCGCGAAGCGGGCCGCTGGATGCGAGCGGCAGAATGATCGCGCAAGCATAAGCGCCGACTGTTGCCAGACCTGCAAAGAAGACGGCTTCCACCGTTCTCCGGCCCCACTTCGACAGACGAGCTACCCAGCGCTCGCCCGCAGCCGCGCCCATCGCCAGTAGCATGGGGTACGCCGCGGCCATGTAGTAGTCACGCCCCTTGGCGAAGAAGAAGAGCGTCAGCGGGATCAGGTACATCCATGCCAGCATCCGGTAGCGGCGGTCGCGGAGGAGTGCGATCAGGCCGGCCAGCCAGACCGGCGCGGCAACGAGGTTGACGCAGAGCAGAAACTGGCCTTTGAGGAAGCCGTCGGCGCGGCCTTCACCTACGTCGCGTGCATGGATATGTTGCAGGAAGTGGTAGGAGATGAAATCGTGGCGGGCCAGCCAGAGGAAGTTGGGCAGAAAAATCAGCAGCGCCAGGGCTATCCCGCCCCAAAACCAGGCGCTCAAGAAGAACCGGCGCGCGCGCGACAACGCGACCCCGCCCAGAATCCCTGCAACGAAGAAGACAATCGAGTACTTTGTCAGCAGCCCCAGGCCGACAGCAGCACCAATAGCCATCCACCAGCGCGGGTTCTCAGTCCTGAGCAGGCGGATGGCAAAGTATGCAATCAGCACCCACCATAAGTAATCGAAGGATGAATATTGGAACTCCGTGCCCTCAAACAACGGCAGCGGCGAGAGCGCAACCGCCAGCGCCGCCGTTCCCTGAGCAAGCCGTCCACCGCCGAGTTCCCGCGCCATCAGCCCTGTAATAACAATGGCTGCTGCCTGCGCAATCACTGAGAAGAGGCGCAGCCCGACCATCGAGATGCCAAAGATTCCAAGGCCGATGCGTTCCAGAAAAGGAGTCATCGGCGGATAGGCCACAAATCCCCAGTCAAGATGGCGCGCATCGCTCAGAAACTGGAGTTCGTCGCGGTGAAAGCCATAGCGCCCGTTGGTGGCCATGTGAACCATCGCGATGGCTGCGGCAATGCCAAACAGAATCGCCCATTCGGCTCTGCGTTCTCCACCGAAGGTCTCGGAAGGCTGTTCGTGATACATGGTCGTCCCGCGATCTCCCGCCATTTTTGTTCTCTCCTAGAAAGAAACAAAAGTGCAAGTTAACCAAATAAAGAAGACTTTGCGATCCCACCCTAGCGACAAAAACAAGAACGTCGCGAGGGTGGGGCACCCAGTTTCATCGCCCATGGGTCGGCAACGCCGGTGGGAGACTATGGAGTTCTACGTTCCGCTGCTCACTCCGGTTCCAGAGCTTGCCCTTTCACGCTCAGCCCGTTCCTGTGGCGAGGCAATTTTGACAGCAGCCATTCCCGCGGCGGTTGCCGCGGCAATGCCCATATCGGTGTCTTCAAAGGCCAGGCAGTCCTCGGGCGCCACGCCCAGACGCTCGGCAGCCAGCAGAAATGCATCCGGGGCGGGCTTGCTGTTGACGTAATCCTCTGAGCCGACGATGGTCTCGAATTTGTCCATCAGATGCAGTGTGCTGAGAGCCTTGGTGACCGAGATTCGCCTGCCGCCAGAAACCACGGCAAAGGGAATCCGGCCATGCTCGGCCTCGATGATCTCTACAACTTCAGGGATCGCCTTGAGCTGTGGGAGCAGCTTGAAATAGAGTTCTTCCTTGTGCTCGGCAAGGGCCTCCACAGGCATGGCCAGCCCGTGCATCTCATTCAGCGTGGCAATAATCTCCCGCGTGGGCTTGCCACCCCAGGAATAAAAGAGGTCTTCAGGGAAAGGGCAATTCCACTCTGCGAAGGCCGTCTTCCAGGCGATATAGTGCAGCGGCATCGAATCCACAATAGTGCCGTCGCAGTCGAAGAGATAGGCTCGGAATGAGCCGGCAGGCAGTTTCAATTTCATGCGGAAAGAGAGCTCCTTCTTGAATGGTGAGGTCTAATTAGCGATTCATCTCATTGTCTCAGGCGAGGTGTACCTGCTGCCTGGAAACGATTGATCGAGTCTTCCATGCCGGTTTCAGGAGACTCGAATCGTGCCGACCGATGAACCGGGGGCGGCGAAGAGGCGCAAGCGCACCCAGTTGCAATGATGGTCGCGCAGCATGGTCAGCACGTCTTTGGGCCGGCCATTATCCATGAAGACCACGCCGTTCCGTTCGGAACTGGCGAGGAAGGAAACGTCGGCGCCGATCGCGTATTGCCGCGCAGGAAGCGGCGTGGCGGAGGTTACAGCGATGCAGTAGACTGCGGCGAACGCGAGCCTCCGGACTAGCATTTTTTGCAAATCGCGTAGACCGGAGTTTTGCAGGTCTCCCACCCATTCCGCACAAAAACGCGGAATGGATGGGGCACGAAAGTCCATAGAAAAAGCTAAAATGCTCTAAGCGTGGGATATTGCTCGTACTCGTTTGCATGCTTCCGATGGCCGGCACCCTTCCAGCGCGTGAATTTCCAGTACCTCCGGTTGCACGAGCTTGTTCCTCTGCCGGTAGAGCTCCCGCACGCGCGCACTCTCGCCATCCGCGCAAGCGGCTGACCTTCCATTCAGAAGGCATCGATGGCGGTGGTAAATTGCAGCACTTTTCCCGAACCCTCGGTAACAGCACCCATCGTGTAATTGGCCGTTGAGGAATCGTCCGGAGCTTCCGGCTCCCAGTAGATGACCCCCAGCCCCATACTACTGGGGACGGCATTCATCGCCTGGATTGCTCCTTGCACATCGGTGTAGGCATCGGCCGGATCGCTATACAAATATCCGATCTCGCAGATCAGGACGGGCTTGTTATAGCGCGCGGCAAGCGTATTCAGGTTGGAGGCTACCGTAGCGATATTACTCGGCCCATCGTAATAGGAAGCTCCAATGACGTCGAAATTTGCGCCGGCGGCCTTCAGCCCGTCAAAGAACCACTCAAAGTCGCTGAGATTGCTGACGCCGGCAATGTGGATGACGACTTGCGTAGTGGCACTGACGGCCTTGACCGCGCTGTAGCCGCTGTTGATCAGGCCGGTGATCTGGGTGAAGTTATTGCCGTTTGGGGTTGTGGCGCCAACCGAGCCGACAGGCCAAAGCATTCCGGAGTTGATCTCGTTGCCGACCTGCACATATTGCGGAGTAACTCCCGCCGCCACCAGCGCCGTCATAAAGCCATAGGTGTAGTTGTAGACGTCGGTTTGCAACAGGGCATAGTTATCACTCGCCCAGGCGGCAGGAGTGGTTTGATGTCCTGGATCTGCCCAGGTATCGCTGTAATGGAAGTCGATCACGATCTTGAAGCCCATCGAACTGGCCTGTTTAGCCAGCGCGATACTGCCTGCCTGATCGTTATCTCCCACACCCAAGACGCCGGAGGTGATCGTGGGGTTCACAAAAGTCCGGATGCGGATCGTGTTTACGGCATGATTCTTGAGAATCTGGAGCGCGCTTGCGGATGCGCCGGTGGGATCGGTCCAGGTGTATCCCATGTTCTCCAACTGGGTCAGCCATCCGACGTCGGCACCAACGACAGTGGCCGTTGCCGGGGGCGAAGACATGGTATAAACGGCGGATGCGACCGAGGAGTTTGTGTAGCCCGTGGCCACGGCGATAGCCTGGATGGTCTCGGTAGCGGGGGTGGCGGGAACCGCGATCGTTCCAGAGTAGACAGTTGAGGCAGTCGTGGGCGTGGTTCCGTTGGTGGTGTAATAGATTGTGGCACCGGCGGTGGCATCGGAGATGGTGACGCTTTGGGCCGTCGTGTAGGATCCGGCGGCGGGCGAGAAAGTGGGTGTCGATGCCTGTGTCGGAGTCTGGTTGCTGGACGACCCTGAACTGCCGCAACCATTGAGAACGGCAGTTCCGACTGCGAGGGCGAAACCAAGGAAGATGTAGAGTATTTTATGCTTCAGCGCCATGCGATTGACTCCAACTTGCACACGTATCATAGGCGCGCCGACGCTGTTCAGGCATCGGACGAAAGTCGGAGCGGCGCAAAGAGTTTGGATCGAAAATAAGAAGTTCCGATCCTACTTTTGGCCGATTCGTGCTGTTATCGCGTGAGCATAGGATTCATTCGACTCTGGAATGCCATTCCAATCGAGTTGGCGAAGGCCAGCACAGAGCGGTATGCGAGATTCACGGCTCGGCGGGCAGACAGTTTTTTCGACCTTGATCAAGGCGATCGGAAAGCCCATTCAGGATCATCGCAACTTGCTCTGCGCATTGCCAGGAACCCTTTTAGGAGGATGTTGTGAAACTGATCAACGCAAAGCAAACAGGCGCGCTACGGCTCGTCATTCTCGCAGCGCTGGCCTGTTCGGGGCTTTTTGCTTATGGACAAGGCACCAGCGCCAGCTTGACGGGCAACGTTACCGATCCAGCAGGAGCGGCTGTGGCCGGAGCGACGGTAACCGTAACCAACATCGACACAAACCTTACGCAGTCAGTAAAAACAGATAGCGTGGGAACATACCTGCTGCGGCCTCTGCCGATCGGCAACTATACGCTTGCCATCAGCGCCACCGGCTTTGACAGCTATTTGCAGAAGGGCATCGTACTGACGGTCAATCTGGCCGCAACGCAGGATGTGCGCCTCAAGATAGGCGCGGGCAAGGCAGAGACAATCTCTGTTACTGCCGATGCCGAGCTGATCAACACCTCCTCGGCCGAATTGGGATCGACGATCAATGAAGCGGCCATCACAGCGCTGCCTTTGGACGGGCACGATCCTTCGTCGCTCGTCTTCCTGATCCCCGGCTCGGTTGACGTCCAGCATCATGGCGGTGAAACCATCCAGACCGGATTCTCTTTCCCGACAGAGACCGGAGCCGGGATCGGCAGTGGCCGCAACGGCAGCACGTTTTACATGCTCGATGGCGTGACCAACATGGACAACTACGATCTGCTGACAGCGCCGTTCCCGAACGCCGACGCCACCCAGGAGTTCAAGGTTCTGACCAGCAACTTCGGCGCGCAGTATGGCTTCGCGCCCAGCGCGGTAGTCTCCATCGCCACCAAATCCGGCACCAACGCGCTCCACGGCGGCGCGTTCTGGTACGTCCGCAACAACGCCATGAACGCGACCGACTGGTTCAGCGGCACGACCGATACGCTGCGGCGTAATCAGTTTGGCTTTTTTGCCGGCGGCCCGATCAAGAAGGATAAGCTCTTCATCTTCGGCAACTACCAGGGCACCAAGATCATCTGGAACTCGACAGACACGCTGACCAGCACGCCGACCACCGCCATGCTCAATGGCGACTTCAGCGGCTTAGGGATGGACCTGGGCGGTCCCTTTAAATTGAACCCCGTGACCCACAATCACGACCAGCTCGATACCAGCCTTACCACTTCCGCGTGCGAATACTCTCCTTCAGCATCCTGTAGCGCAACGGTTCCAGTACAGTTATCGCCTGCCGCGAAGTATTTTGCGAGTCAAGGCATGATCCATGCCGCAACGACGGTGCCCAACACCGCGGTTCTGAAGCCTGGGTTGCAAAGGGCCAACGGCGACATGATGTACGTGTATCCCACTGTTCATGATACCTACGACGAGGGTACCCTCAAGCTGGACTACAACCTTTCGCCCTCTCAGGTCCTCATCCTGCGCTCCTACACCAACTCCTTCGGGCAACCTTCGTCGGATCTTCCGGGCAACATGGAGAGCGCCTACAACCACGGTTCGTGGACGGCCAGCTTCTGGAATGAGCAGTATTACTTCAACAACCTGCTCCAGCACACCTGGATGGTCAACCCGAAAACGGTCAACACGATTTCGGTCTTCATGAACCAGATGACCTCGCACAGCGGCGCCCAGGAGTTGGGCAGCGACGGCAAAGCGATGTGCTTCTCGAATAATAGCGGGGATCCCAATGGGGTTAATATCGGTGTCAACGAGCCCACGGGCAGCTGCTACATGGGCGCTCTGCGCATCAACTCGAACTACGGCTTTGAGAGCGGCTGGGATGAGCCCTCGGTGGAAGTCCGGCACACCATGGGCTTCACAGACACGCTGAACAAGATCATGGGCAAGCACTCGATGACAGCGGGCATCGACTTGATGCATCAGCACGCGGTCGAGAATACGTCGTATCCGACTCAGCCGATGATCGGCTTTGGAAGAAGTGGAACCGCCGGGACTGTTAGTTCGCTTACCGGGGGATACCTTGCCGACTTTATGCTGGGCTACGCAACGGGTTACATGCAGGGCGCCGGAGAAATCGCCGATGTGGCCGGCTGGCAGGTTGGCCCCTTCATCCAGGACGACTGGAAGATTCTTCCCAACCTGACCATCAACCTGGGCCTGCGCTGGGATCCGAACGCGCCTCCGGCCTCGAAGAACGGCCGCGGCTCTGCCTGGGTTCCCGGCACGAATACCGTTGCCGGTTTCGCGAATAGCACCCCCGGCCAGAAAAGCACCATGTATCCCAACGCTCCCGCGGGACTTCTCTTCCCCGGCGACCCCGGCGTGACCAATTCCCTGATGAACAGTGACTACAACTACTGGGAGCCTCGCATCGGCATGGCCTGGCAGCCCAAGTTCCTGCCGCGCACTGTGATTCACTCCGGCTTCGGCATCTTCACCGGTCCGCTCCAGTACTCGGAGTACAACCACGCCGCCGACGTCGCCCCGTTCAGCCCCACCTTTAACTTCTCGGGATGGGATTGGGACCCCACCTGCGGTGCTTCCATCTGTCCCGATTCTGTTATCAAAGGCGCGGTCATCCCCTTTGATAACCCCTGGGGCGCTCCTTTCCAGGATGCCTACGGCGGAGTCTCTCCTTTTGCCAGCAGCCCCTTCCCAGGAACCTTCGCCTGGGCGTCGACCACCTACAATAGCAAGCCCGCATCAAGTACAGCCATTCCCAAGGGCCAGCAAGTCGGCCAGACCTTCTCGCGCAACTTCAAGCTGCCCACGGTGTATGCCTGGAACCTCTCGGTCGAGCACCAGCTCACCCCGACGACGGCCCTCCGCGTAGCCTATGTCGGCAACGAAACCAATCACCTTTCGGTGCTTATCGACGATAACCCAGAGTGGGCTACAAAGATTCCCGTGAATGCGAACATCGGGGACATCTACGAGGACCAGAGCTGGGCGACGGCGAGCTACAACTCGCTGCAAATGAGCCTGGATCAGCACGCTTGGCACGGCCTCCAGGTGCAGTCCAGCTTCGCCTGGTCGCATACCATCGACATCACCGGCACCAGCAACGTCTCCTACGGCAATCCGGCGCTGGGCAATCCGATCAGCGCCAAGTGGAACCGCGGCAACTCCGGCGCGGACGTACCGTGGGCCTGGAAAACCAACATGATCTACCAAGCCCCCTCGTTCAAGGAAAAGGGCAAGCTGATGGAAGAGACGGTCGGCGGCTGGCAGTTGAGCGGTATCCTCACCTTGCAGAAGGGCAGCCCGTTCTCGATCGGCCAGTGGGGTACGGACCCCGGTGTTGGCATGTGGAACAACCGGGCCGATTCGGTTCCGGGTGTAGCCGCCAACATGGGCAAGGGCAGCCACTGGGATTGGGTTAACCCGGCCAAGGGCTACTTCAACACAGCCGCCTTCGCCCTGCCCACCTCCTGCAACGACAACACGCCGGGCTGGTGCGGCTTTGGCGACACCGGCAAGAACGCCTACTGGGGGCCGGGAGTCTTTGGCATCGATGCATCGATCATGAAGAACTGGGTTGTGATGGAAGGAAAGACCTTCCAGTTCCGCTGGGATGCCTTTAACGCCACCAACCATCCGAACTTCGGCGGTCCGTCCTCCACCGTGAATCAGGCCGCAGGTACATTTGGCGTGATCAGCGGCATGAACGGTAATCCTCGTATCTTCCAAGGCGCTCTTCGCCTTACCTTCTAATAGCGCGCCGTCAACAGAGGCCCGGGCTCAATGCCCGGGCCTCTTTTTTTGTGGTGGATTCAATGCAAAGCGGACCGAAGGGTGTGGGGCTGAAGCCCCATTTGTCTCATTTAACTTGGCTTGCGGCACGGATAAATCCGTACCCTTTCAAAACTGCGCGGGTCGCGGTCGACTTCAAACGAAACTGGCAAGGACGTTCGATTCCGCGCGCAATTGACTGCCTCACTTCCGGCGGGGAACATGAACCTCGATGACTGCGCCGTGACCGGGGGAACTAGCCAAGTGGAACTTCCCACCCCAGCGGCTCACGCGCTCTTCCATGCCCTGGATGCCGAAGTGATGGCCGTTGCCCCTGTCAGCGGCGCCGCGGTCAAAACCTGAACCGTCATCGGAGATGTTCAACTGTAGTTCGCGCTTGCCGAAGGCGAGGGCGACGTCGACTCGCGACGGCTGTCCGTGCAACGCAGCATTGCTGACGGCCTCGCGCGCAACCATGAGCAGATCGTGTTCCAGTGGGTGGTCCACGGGAAAAGGCGTTCCATCGACGGAGTAGGCAATCGGAATGCCGAATTCCGCGCCCACCTGGCGGGTCATTCCTTCCAGCTTTTCGGGAAGACTGCTTGCATTCTCGGAGGATTTGCGAAGGTTCCAGATGGCGTCGCGCGCCTCATCGATGGTCCCGCGCAGTTGTACGCGGGCAAAGTCCAACAGCCCCGACTCCTCGGCTTCCATCGCAGCGGCCTCAAGAAGAGCCGAGACCCCCGTACATCCCTGAATCACGGTATCGTGCATCTCTCGCGCCAGGCGGCTGCGCTCTTCGATCACTGCTTCAAAGCGGATCCGGACCTGACGGACCCGGTAGCGGTAGACAGCCAGAATCAGCAGCGTGACCAGCAGCAGACAGGCCGAGATGAACCACCAAGTGCGATAGAAATGCGGCCGTTGCACAATCCGTATCGAGATCTCGTTCACCGCGTCGGGAGAGCCGATCTCGAAAGCGCGCACCAGGAAGCGGTAGCTGCCGGGAGCCAGGTTGGTGTAGTCGGCAGTTCGAGAGCGCGTCACCGGCCCCCAATCGCGGTCGAAGCCCTCCAGCATGTAGCGGAATCGAATCCCGTCCTGCGAGCTGAGGCGAATGGGCGCGTAGACGAACTCCAGGCGGTTGCTGGCCGGCTGCAGCGTGATCGGCTCCGCCATCGAGAGCGGCTGGCCGTCGGCCAGCACGGCATCCATACGCAAAGGCGGCGGTGGCAGCGACGGGCGCTGGAGAGAGTGAATGTGAATCGGGCCTCCGTTGGAGGGAAACCACACATCTCCTTGAGCGGTGATGGAGCCGGAGGGTTGCGTGCCGCCATAGATTTCGGTGTTGGCGGCCATCTCTGAGATGGGGTAGAAGGTGAGCGCGAAATGGCGCGTGGGCCGCTCCGCCTGGGCATCGAGTTCATGGCGGTTCAGCATGGAGATTCCGTTGGGCCCGCTCAACCACAAATGCGCATCGGCGTCCTCGAGGATGCAATAGATGGCATTGCTCGCCAACCCGTTGTTGGCGGTGAAGTGGGCGATGCGCCCGTCGCGAAGGCGAAACAGGCCGTTGTCGCGGGTACCGAACCAGAGTCCGCCTTCGGGATCTTCATGGATGGCCCACACCTTCATTTGCGCCAACGCGGCGGTGGCAACGTCTTGAACAAATGCTCCGCCATGCATGTGGCTGAGTCCGCGATCAGTGCCAATCCACAGATCTCCGTTCCGGTCTTCCAGCAGTGAGCGGGTACTCGATTGCGCCAGCCCGTCCTTCTCCTCGTAATTGACAATGAGCGGATGAGCGCCCTCTCCCACTAGACGACTCATGCCACCGTCGGTGGCAACCCACATGCTCCGGTCCTTGTCCTGGGCAATGGCTCGGATGAAGTTGTTGGTCAAGCCGTCCCGGTCCGTCCACCGCGTTGTCCCTTCCGCGGTAACACGATAGATGCCATCTCCGTCCGTGCCTGCCCACAGCACTCCCGACTCGTCGCGAAACACATTGCGTACATGAATGCCGCTCATGCCCGGCAGCACCCGTTGGGCAAGCACGCCGTCTTTCATCTGAAACAACAACGTCGAACCAATCCAGAAGCTGCCATCGCGATCCTGGTAGATGGTTCCGAAATCGGAGTCGTTCGCCTTGGGCAGAGGGATGACGCTGACCCGCGAACGGGTCAGGCGCAGCATTCCGGTCTGCGTGCCGATCCAGAGGTTCTTCTCACCGTCCTCGAAGAAGTTCAACACCGTGTTGCTGGGCAGCCCGGAGGGCGCAGTGATCTGAGTGAGCTTTCCGCCGTCGAAGGTGAATACGCCCTGGCCGATGGTGCCGATCCAGAGCACTCCGTCCTGGGTTTGCCGAAGAACCCGCACCGTGCTGGTAATGCCGGCAACAGGCTGGAAGCGCTCCTGCCCAGGGACCATCCGGTTGAGGCCGGCTACCGTGCCGACCCATATCGTTCCATCCGCAGTTTGAAGAATGGACTTCACCTGGTTCTGGCTGGCTTCGATACCCAGCGAATACAGTGTGCCGGAGTTGCCGTCGATGCGCATCAATCTCCATCCGCCGACCCACTCGTGACCGTCGCGGTCGCGATAAATGGAGTGAACCGAGATTGGGGGGATGGTGGCGGTGCCATCGATCTGCTTGAAGCGGTCGCCGGAAAGGCGTAGCAGTCCGCGGTCGGTGCCTGCCCATATGCCCCCATCGGCGTCCTGAGCAATTGCCCGCACAAAATCGTTGGAGCGCCCGTCGAGACCGGGCCAGAGATGAAAGCTGCCGCCTTTATAGGTAAGAATTCCACCGCCTTCGGTACCGATCCACAGCGTACCGTCCTTTGCCACCATGAGACAGAAGACGCTGTTCTCGCGCAGTTGCGGGGTGTTCTGCCGGTCAAAGACCGTGAAATGCGCGCCGTCAAAGCGCAGAAGGCCGCCGGTGGTGCCTATCCATAGATACCCATCCGGAGTCTGGGAAAAGGCCTGCACTGTTTGCTCAGGCAGGCCGTCAGGCGCCTGCCAGAGGCGACTGGTGTAGCCGTAGAAGGTTCCCCCTTGTTGCGCGCTGGCTACGACGGTCAGCAGAATGGCCGTAAGCAGCCTCTGTACACAGAGGCTGAGAATCCGCTGGAGAAGCGGCGTTGCGGGCTTTAGGCCGCTGCCCCCGGAAGCTGTTCTGCCGCCGGTGTCTCCGCGCACGATTCCTCGGTAGATCCCAGGGCTGCGATCGGATTTGCTCGGCAGGCTTGATTGGCTCGGGTTCATTCTATTTCCAGTTCATCCTCGCATACTATCCCAATGGCTGCGATTTGTTCCGATTCCGACTTTTGGCCGATCTCGGAAGTGCAATCGAAGAGTAGAGTTGTCTTTCCTGCGGGCGCTTCGATTTCGTTCCGTCTGCGTTTCTTGATTTTTTCGGAGCCCGACTTCATGAATTTCTTCCCATGCTCGACCCAGGGAACCGGTCAGATTTCCTCTTGGCGCCCAGGCTTTCTTTTTTTCGCAGTGCTCCCGATTCTGTTTACAACGGCCTGCGCTGCCTTCTCGCAGCCCCAAACTCCCATTCGCATCGATGCCAGCGCGCCCTTTACCGAACCCAGCGCGGCGCTCTACGACGGTGGAACCGCAGCTTCGCCTTCAGGACACGTGCTTGGGCTCAATGACCGCTATCTGACCTTCGATGGCCAGCCCTGGCTTCCAGTGATGGGAGAATTCCATTACAGCCGCTATCCGCGCGAGCAGTGGGAGGAGGAACTGCTCAAGATGAAGGCAGCGGGGGTGAACATCGTCTCGACCTATGTACTGTGGATACATCACGAAGAGGTCGAAGGACAATTTAGCTGGAGCGGGCAGCGGGACCTGCGCGCCTTCACGGAACTCTGCGCAAAGCATGGGCTTCTTCTAGTGGTCCGGATCGGCCCGTGGGATCACGCCGAGGTGCGGAACGGAGGGCTTCCTGACTGGGTTTTGAAGCAGGGCGCAACACGGGTGAATGACCCGGCGTACCTGGCCTCGGTTCGCATCTGGTATGAGCAGACCGGGGCGCAGTTGCACGGCCTGCTCTGGAAAGACGGTGGCCCGGTCATCGGCATCCAGATCGAAAACGAGTATTCAAATCGCCTGCCCGGCGGCGGCGACCAGCACATTCTCAAGCTCAAGGAAATGGCTCTGGCCGCTGGCTTCGATGTCCCGTTTTACTTTATCACTGGCTGGGACGCGGCTGTCATTCCGCCAAAGGCCGTGCTTCCTGTTTATAGCGGCTATCCTGACGCTCCCTGGGACGACTCGTCGGAGAAGCTGCCGCCGGCCGAGGTCTACGCGTTTCGCTTTCACAGCCGCGTGGCCTCGAACATGGGAGCCATCGGTGATGCGGCGAAACCGTCCGATGCAGTCGAAGCGGGGCCGCAACTGCCATTTATGACCGCAGAGATAGGCGGAGGAAACGAAGTCACCTACCACCGCCGACCCGTCATCCAACCCGAGGATATTGCCACCCTGGTTCCCGTCATGATCGGCTCTGGTGTCAATCTCTACGGATCTTACATGTTTCAAGGCGGAGAAAATCCCGACGGCAAGCTGACTACTCTTCAGGAATCACAAGCAACCGGTTACCCGAATGACGTGCCCATCAAGTCCTATGACTTCCAGGCGCCGCTGGGTGAATTCGGCCAGGAGCGTGAGAGCCTGCGCAAGCTGAAGGTCTTTCAGTACTTTCTCAACGATTTCGGATCCATGCTCGCTCCCATGACGGTGCATGCTCCAGCCGTGGTTCCCAAAGATCCTGCCGACTTCACCGTTCCGCGCGCGTCGGTGCGCTCCCGCGGCAACTCCGGATTCATCTTCTTCAACAACCATGTTCGCGGTTACTCAATGCCTACGCGCCCGGCGACTCAATTTGAGATTCACTTGCCCGGCTCCACGCTGCTAGTTCCACGGTCTCCTGTTGACATTCCCACGGGAGCCGCGTTTATCTGGCCCTTCCATCTGACTGTCAACGGGATCGACATCCGCTACAGCACGGCCCAGCTCTTTGCCCGCATTGACAGTCTGGAAGAAACGACACTCTTCTTTGAAGCCATCCCCGGTATCGCACCGGAGTTCGCATTCGAGGAGGCGAACCTTGCTTCGATCAAGACAGCCACCGGCCAGACTGCAAAAGACTCCGGAGTGGTCTATCTATCCGGCATCAGATCAAGCCCAGACTCCGGGATCGACCTAGTCTCAGCGCAGGGTGGCAAATTGCGAATCGTCATCTTGACCGCGACCGAGGCCGAGAATGGCTGGAAGGCCCGCACCGGCAGGCAGGAGCGCCTTCTGATCACCGACCGCGAGTTCTTTGCCGACGACAATCAAATCTCGCTGCGCTCCATGGGTTCGCCGGAGTTTTCGTTTTCCACGGTACCCCCAATGCAAACAATACCCCGGGCGACCGTGAAGCTGGAGCCTGCTGGGCCAAACCAATCGCCCGGCACGTTCACGGCGATCATGCCCGCGCGCAACTTGATTGCGCAGGTTCACCTGGACCGGGCGGCGGGCGAAGCATCGCCCGTCAAGACCGGTCCGCAGCCGCCTTGGCGCAAGCATCCGGTTGCCCAGGCACCGTCTGAGGCTCCACTGGCGGGGGCCGCGCGGTGGCATGTCAAGATTCCCGCCAATGCCCTGGATGGACTGGCCGATCTCTTTCTTGATGTGAGTTATCAGGGCGACGTTGCGAGATTCTCCGGAGACGGCAAGCTGTTGGACGACGACTTCTTCAACGGCGAAATCTGGTCCATCGGATTGAAGCGCTTCCTGAACCCGGAGATGGAGAGCGCCTTTGACCTGAGCATTCTCCCCTTGCGCAAGGATGCTCCGTTCTTTCTGGAACCTGCGAAGCCGATTCGTTACGCGAAGAATGGGCAGGCTTGCAGCCTTGACCGCGTTTGGCTTGTGCCCGAGTATGAGTTGGTGATCGAAACCGGAGACCAATGATTGCAGCAATTGCGGCCCGTCTCCGAACTGGAGCACTGCAACTCGAAAGACGGTATGCTCAGGTAGGAGGATTCTTGGAATTGCGCGCGCAAAGGATAACCGGTCAGGCTGCCAATATCGCAGAGGCGACGCTGGAGGAATCGACCGGAACCAAGGCAGTCTCGCGAATTCGCGTTCTTATCGTCGATGACCACCCCATCGTCAGGGTCGGCATTGCGGCCATCATTGAAGCCACGCCGGATATGACCGTGGTGGCGCAGGGCAGCAGCGGAGAAGAGGCGGTGGAACTGTATGCAAAACACATCCCCGACATCACTCTGATGGATCTGCGACTGCCGGGCATGACGGGCGTCGAGACGATTCGCACCGTGATGGCGCGGCATCGCAATGCCCGCTTCGTGGTGCTCACGACTTATGAAGGCGACGAGGACATTCACCAGGCCCTGGAGGCCGGCGCCCGGAGTTACATCATCAAGGGTATGCCGTACGATGCGCTGGTCAATGCGATCCGGCGCGTTCATGCGGGCAGCCGCTTCCTGCCTCCTCCGGTTACGCGCACCCTCTCGAACCGGCTGCCCGAGTCGAGCTTGAGTTCGCGCGAGCGCGAGGTTCTCAGCCTCATCGTCCATGGCAAGAGCAACAAAGAAATCGCGGCCGAACTCGGCATTGCGGAGTCGACAGTCAAGTGCCATGTTAGCGTGATCCTGATGCGCCTGAACGCCAACGACCGCACCCAGGCGGTTGTCACGGCTCTACGGCGCGGCTTGATTCATCTCTAAGGAGCCTTTGAAAAACGCCGAGTTACACAAACCTATAGCCCATATTTTTCGTTCCCGGCATGAATAAGCAAGCGAATTGGGCATGAAATAGGCTATCCGGCGTCCAGAAGGGCCATCATGCCGATTTATACGACTTGGTTTTGAATACATTCCGAGATCGCCAATCTGCTCTCCTACCCGAATAAATTGGATGCAAAGCTTCTGCATTCTCCGAACTTATTTGCTCAGCGCGTAGCCTAGCAGATGTTCCATTTCGCCCAGTTTTTCGCAGTCCGATTGATTGGAAGCGAAGTGCGATTGTTCCTGGGCGGTATAGCAGCGGTAGAGAGGAACAGTATTCTCCTCCGGGCTGCTGTAGACCCATCCCGCCTTGCGCAGGCGTTGATATTCGTGCGCTTCGCAGAATCCCTTCTCAGCAAGCAGATGGTCTGGATGTCCGGGGAGCTGGCTGACGCAGTCTTCCAACTCAACTGTTGGCTTGCCTCCCGCATTTGCGACGGTCATCAGATAGCCGGAAGTGGTCTCCAGTTTGTATTCGGTGCCATTGACTGGAGGCGCGGCGGCCGTGGTCGACCAGCGATCATGGAGCGCCGGGTTATACCAGCGCGCCAGCAATACTCCAACCTGCGGCGTGACTGGCTTGTCTGACAGCGCGACAGTTACATCTCGAAAGACCAGATACTTCTTATCGGCTGCCTCGTAAGGCGGCCAATAGGCGTAGACCAGCATCCATGCATTGGAAAGCTGATTACCGCCATTGGTTGCGTCAAGCAAGACAGTATAGCCAACGACCTCGGATGGATCTGGGCGCTTCCAGATGCCTGGAACGAGATCGAGAAGAGGCTCGAGCAAGCCCGTGAAGGCCGTATGATCCAGAGAGAAATAAACGCCCAGGTTACTGCCACCCTGCCAGCCTAGCAACACGGTTTCCCCGGTCGTAGTCCAACGGGCGGCGCTGCTGGCAATGCCTCTGCCGCTGCCCAATCCAGTGCTGAGGTTGGTTGCATTACCGCCGAGGCCTGGCTCGTCCCAGCTTCCTTGAAAGTATTTGGTCCACTTGCCGGGGCCTGGATTCGAGACCGGAGCGCGTAATGCGATGGTCGCGTGATCGCGCGGCCGGCCACAGTAGGCATAGTAGTAGCCGTCTTCTCCATTGAACAAAGTACAGTCGCCTTCTCCACTGTTTTTGCCGGCGGTGGGAGCGTCGGTTCCATTAATCACTTGGCCGAGATCCTTCCACGTCAGGCCATAATCTTTTGAGATAGCCATTGACATGGATTTATGCGTTTGGCCAATCTGATACCGGCAGGCGGTCTCGTCGTGCACAAAGCCCAGAAGCACGTTTCCAGATAACTCGACGTGTTGTATCCACTGCCCGCAGGAATCAACGGTTCCGGGCTTTCCAGGCGTGAGCACCGTGCGCGCCGGACCGCTCATATCCCACGGATGCGTTCCGTCGATCGCGCGAGTCTCTCCGTGCGCGTCGAAGCCGCGGAAGCGACCATCGGGAAGTTGAACCTCCGTGAAGCGATTGTCGGCAATGTCAGCAGCAGGACCTCGCTCGACGCGGGGCAGACCGACGCGAATGCTGATGCACTCGTGGCAGACTGGCGCGTTGGCGGCTGTCTGCGCTTCCGCAGCCGCGATCAGGAGATCTGATCCACATAGAGTCGAAATAGACGCAATAAGCATGATGCGAAACACGCTGCATATTGCCGTCTTGAAGTTTGTCATACCGATCGTTCCTCCGTAGCTAGCCTGTGGAAGCAAGGCATGGTTTATGTTTTAGTTGTCAATCGAGAGCCTTTAGTGCGAAGTCACTTGCTGAGTGTATAGCCCAATAAGTTCTCCATTGTTCCTAAGCTTTCGCAGTCTGGCTGGTTCGATGCAAAATGCGAGCGATCCAGCGCGTTATAGCAACGATAGAGCGGAACCGTTCCATCTGGCGGCGCGGAGTACACGAACCCCGCCGTGCGCAGACGCTGATATTCATGCGCCGCGCAGAATCCCTTTTCCGCGAGCATGTGGACAGTGTGTCGCTGGTTCTGGCTGACGCAGTCTTCCAACTCGACCGTTGGCAGCGCAGGATCGGCGGCCGTCATTAGGTAGCCTGACTTAGCTTCGAGTTGATAAGCAGAGTAGTTTCCGGGAACCGCCGCAGTCGTCGGCCAGCGGTCATGCTGCACCGAGTTATACCAACGCGCCAGCAAGACTCCCGTCTGGGCTAAAACAGGATGATCGGTAACAGTAACATCAATATTGCGGAAGACCAGATAGCGCTTATCGAATCCCTCATTTGGTTGAAGATACGTGTAAACCATCATCCATGAGTTGGAAAGCTGATTGCTGCCCGTCCCTGCATCGAGAATTGCGGCGTAAGTGACAATCTCGCTCGGATCGGGGCGCTTCCATATTCCGTGGTCAAGTGGCAGGAGGGGATCGCGCAGATGCGTGAAATTGATCCTGTCTTGCGAAAAGTTAAGTCCCAGGCCTCCAGGCTGCTTGCCAAGAAGCAGGGTCTCGCCGGTGGTCTTCCAACGAGCCGCGCTCGTGGTCAACATACTTGTGTTGCCGAGACTGGTCGCGTTCCCGCCCAATCCAGGCTGTTCCCAGGCACCTTGAAAGTAGTTATGCCAATTACCCGGCCAGGGGTTTAAGACCGGGGCGCGTGCTACGATCACTGTGCCGTCGCCGGGCCGTCCGCAGTACGCATAGTAGAAGCCGTCCTGTCCGTTTAATACGGTGCAATCACCGACGCCTGTGTTCTTGCCCGTGACCGGCCGATCAATTCCTGTCAAGATCTGTCCTTGATCTTTCCAGGTGAGGCCACCATCTGACGAAGTTGCGAGTGACATCGACTTATGGGTCTGACCAATCTGGTAGTGGCAATCCATCTCGTCATGAACGAAGCCGAAGAGAACTGAGCCAGCAAGCTCGGCGTGTTGCAGCCATTGTCCGCATGAACCAGGTGAGGAAGCCGCCCCTCGTGGAAGCACCATGCGCAGAGGACCGCTCATCTGCCACGGAGCCGCAGCGTCGATAGCGTAAGTGGGACCTGCCGCGGTGAAACCACGAAAGCGCCCGTCGGACAACTGGATCTCCGTGAAGAAATTATCGGCAATGTTGGGGGCAGGACCGCGCAGCACGCGGGGTAAGCCGACACGAATGCGGATGCATCCATGGCAAACAGATGTGTTTGGAGCTGCGGAGGTTGGCTGGGCAACTGCCTTGTGCGAGCCCACAGAGACCAATACTACCGCGAACATCATGGAATGCAGGGCTTTCCGATGCATGGTTATTCCTTCCTACCGCTGCTTGTTGCCGACGCTGTTCTTTATTGAATCGGTTGTAATGCCAGCCTGCCAGGCTCGGTCAGTGCGCCGCAGCGGTAGACATCATATTGAGAATCGCCCGTCCATGTGTAATAGGTGGCTCCGGCCAATATTCCTTGCCGTGAGATCAGACGAAAATCGTGAGTCAATTCCTGCACCAGTTCAATGTTTGCCTTGTCATCCGATGGGCACCTTTTGCTGCCATTTGCAAAACCCCATTCCGTCACCCAGCAGCGCTTTCCGGTTGCCGAGCATTCTGCGAGATCCTCCTGTTGGAGGGTCTGCAAACGGCGTGCAGCCGCGGACTTGTCGCCGGGATGATCGTTTGAAGGATAAATGTGAATTCCATATCCATCCACGAGCTTGTCCAGGCCGTTGGCGCGAAGAAACTGGATCGTAGCGTTTGGATTGGCAGCATCGACCTTCTTTGTCCATGGTCCAGCCGGACCAGTGGGTGAAAGACCAGCGGAGATAAGCGGCGTATGCTGATTAAACTTTGAGCGATTGCGAACCTGCTGCAGTACCGACAGGAGTTTAAGATACTGCAAATATCCCTTGGCGATCTGCTTGCCTTCCGGGTCCTGATAGAAGTCATTCAGGCCGAGATTCTTACCTTCACCAGGCAACGGAAACTCCGGATTGGAACCAGGATGATTGATTTCGTTTTCGAGTTCCAGGCCGGCTAACTGGACGCCGTTTGTATCCAACTTATCCAATAACTGCTGGAAGTATTCTCTGGACAACTCCGCGTCCGCATAGGACAACGGAGGTCCGGACCACTCTCCTGGAAACTCCTTTGGCTGGTAAGGTCGCATCGGTACATTCGGCGGATATTGCGAATGAACGGTCAGAAGGACCTTGATGCCTTGCGCGTTAGCGCGCTTGATAAAGGCCACCCCTTTGTCTGCGTCGGGGGCGTAGAAGCCTATACGGATCACGTGAACCCCCGCGGATTTGAGGCGAGCAAGGCTGGCATCCTGATCCGCGACGCTCAGTTGTAGCGGATGAGTGAAATTTATGCCAACCACAACGCCTGTCTGGCCCAGAGCTGTTGACAGCAGGTTCGTAAGAACAATCAAACTGGATGAAACAAACTGCATATAAACACGAAGCCGCATCCCCAACCCCTTATCGATACTATTGTCACAGTTCATGATGGACGCTTTCGTACGACAAAACTGTGCGTAATGTCGAGAGCACGAGCATTTTGCTTGATGTAGCAGACGTCACCTCGGAGCCAGCGCCAGCTTTCCAGCATTGGTCAGGGCGCCACAGCGCCACAGGCTGCTTGCTGATGATAGAACCGGTTGACCACTTTGCCTTGCAATCGGTGGCCACGCGGGTGCGCAGTTGCAGCCCGCCAGGCGTTGCCACGACATTCTCCGGACGGCGGCAAGACTGCAAGTAATCGTCGGACTGGAACAGCCAATCTGCGCTTAGCTTCTGCGGATCGTCAAAGCTGGTGGCATAGACTGCCTGAATATCTGCGGAACGATAAAGCATAATCGCCTTGCGGTCGGCGTCCGTTACAGGACGCCGACCACCCCACGGCTGATCGGGATTGCCCCAGGTGAGTTTCTGCAGGATTGCCTGCTGTGCTAATGATGGGACTGCCAGCATGACTTCGGCGGCGAAGCTAAGGACTAACAATGATTTGGGAACAAGCCGACTGAAAACATCTTGCAACATGATCGATTCTTCTCCAGAACGAAATTTGAAATAGCTCACGCAGCCTGGCTATGGCCGAATGATTCTGAGCTTTAAAATGAGGACTGGACTTCACCATTGTATTTCCTGAAGGGGCGTCAAATCGAGTTGCCGCCCCTTCAGAGAGTCTTCTTGCAATCGCCGTTTATTGAAGCAAGATGAACGTGGCAGCCTGCGGCGAGGTGTTCACGATGCAGATCATTCTTGTGGACGTGTTGACGACGCAGCTATCTTCCAGGCTTCCGCTTCCGATGAGCAGTCCTCCGGCGTTGGCCACCGAAGCGTCCCACCTATAGGTTAGGGACTGCGACTGGTCAAAGGCGAAGTAGCCTTCGCCACCGGTTGATAAGCCGCCCGTGACGTTGCCTGCACTATCCAGATCAAACTCGCCCTGGCTTGTTAGCCCAGGCGCAGCCACCGCTGACTCGCCGAAGAGATAATCGCCCGCGACTGCCGCATCGGTGAAGGTGGTTTGAGTTTGCGCGTTGAAATCTCCTGTTTCAAGATACCCGCTTGCGGAATTGAAATCGAGTACAAGGGCATTATTGTTGGCGGTGAAATACAGATAGCCCAAACCGCTGCCGGTGGGTGTAAAGGTTGCGCGGCCAAGGTTGGAGGAATCGAAGCTGATGGCGATAGCTTTGCCATTCTGCCCACCGCTGGTGTAGGTGCCGCTTGCATTGGCGTAACTTTGGCCGATGGTGAAATTTCCGTTGCCATCAGCGGTTCCTTGATCGACCCAAGAATCATAGCTGGAGACGCTTCCATTCGAGTATGCGCGGCCGCCTCCGTATGAAACGATCGGCCCGTTCAAACTCGCTGCCGTGAAGGAAGTTTTTGTTTGCGGATTCACGCTACCGGTGAGCAGGCCGCCATTCGCGGCGGTTGCAAGCCGGTAGATTTGAGTTGCATTGACAATGTATCCCACATCTTGAGTGGCGGTCTGACTGTTCGACAGATTCAGCGTTTCCGTGAATCGTCCGGTGGTGGGATCGGGTACAGTGTAGCTTCCCGTGAAGGTATAACTGTCGTCGGTCGTCGAGGGGAGGACTATCCCATCCGAAACGCCATTTGTAATCTGTCCGCTCGATGCGGTGAAGCGGCCCAAGTGGGCCTGCGGAACGCCGTTGGAGGTTTCGCCATCCATGTTGTAGGCGAAATCGCCGTTGAGGGTGCTGCCGGCAAAGTCGCTGGTCGTGGCTCGAAAGCAGATGCCTGAGCCGTGCTGGCCCGAGGGCGATGCACCGGTATCGTCGACCTCGACCAAACGTGCGCGCGAGGGTGCGGGTCCGGCAAGATTATTCAGCGCGATTGCAAAACTATTGGTGCTGGTGGTGGCGTTGCTCCAAGTAATCTTCTTTGTCAGCGATCCATTGTTGTCAGAGCCGATGGAATAGGAGCCGGTAAGCGAGCCCGACAATGCAGACGTAAAGTCGCGACTATTCTCATCGATTGCACCAGATGTGATGTTGCCGTTGCCATCGGCCTGAAAGCTGGTAAGAGCTGCCCAGCGCGCGCCGTCCTTGTCGAATGCGCCGTTGATGCTGCAAACCCAGGTTCCGCTGAGGTAGCTGTTGTGCACGCCACTCGCAGCGGAAGTGACGGTCACGGCCAATGGTGCACTGGCGGTGAGAGGAGTTGCGGTGCCGGAGTCGGCCACATCGACGGTCAGATCGAATGCTCCTGCCCAGTCGGATGCGGCAACCGGCCCCGTCAGCAAACCACTTGAAGAGAGGGTCCAGCCCGCCGGAAGCGAGACACCGGAAGCGAGACTCCAGTTGTAAGGGGAAATTCCGCCTGTGGCTGTCAATTGCACAGAGAACGCTGTTCCCGCAGTACTAGTCAACTGCGCATCGGTGGTGGTAATTGCCAACTTGGCCGGGATGGTTAGCGTGACGGAGTTGGATACAGCGGTATCCACGATTGAAGTGGCCGTCACCGTGACCGTTTGCGCAGCGTTGGCAGCGGCAGGCGCCGTGTAGGTGGCCACGCTGGTGGTGGTATTGGAGAGTACTCCACCGCCGCTCACGTTCCACGTCACTCCGGCGTGGTTGGTGTCATTCGTGACAGTTGCATTCAACGTCACAGCATCTGTTCCATCCACTGAAGTGGCCGAAGCGGTTACTGAAACGCTGGGCGTGATGGTGGTTGTGGACGAGGAACCGCCGCCGCAGCCTGAAAGGAAAATTGCCACCGCAATGAAACCGCTGGGGATCAATGAGCTTCTTGAGATCATGGTCACTCCACAAGATTGAATTGCCTTCAAAGGGATGTGGATTGGGAAATGGATTTGTGACAACAACCCGAGAAACTCTGGAAAAATTCTCTTTGCGGGCGAGCCTCTTGCAAATTGTCTTCGGGATAGCAATCTTCAAGGAGTTTTGCAAGAGGCTCAGTCGAAGAATCCTTTCGGAGCTACTGTGTTACTCCCACCCGCCTGAGGCAAGAAAACCGGCCCAGTACCAGGGATGGGTGCTCTTGCCGGCGGCGCGGCGTACTCGCAATAGCTTCCGCTCCGCATTCCACACCGCGTCGGCCGTGGAAGCGTGGAGACCCAACCGCTGGAAATAGAGCTCATGCATGAAGTGTCGGGACAATGTATCGTCGACAGGCCACAGTGACATGACCACACTGCGAACGCCGGCCACGCGAAAGGCCCGCTCCAAACCCAATACGCCTTCCCCATCCTGCAATTCGCCGTTGCCGGTATTACAGGCCGAGAGTACGGCCCAGTCCACACCATTCAGGTCCATCGATGCGATCTGCTGCGCGGTGAGGATCGAGGATTCGGGTGCTGATCCATCTTGTGCAAAAACCAGACCGGAACGAAGCAGTGGATTGCCGCCTCCGCAGCGATTGCCAAGAAGGAAGGCGTGCGTGGCGATGTGAAGAATGCGGCTGCGCGGAGCATCTGTAAGAAATCGGGCTCGCGTAGCCTCGGAGCCTGTCTCCAGCTTGGAGGCTTCCCGGCTATTCCAGTGCTTCCACTCGGCGCGAATGTCCCTGGCTTCCAAGGCAGTTCCTGGCAGCGGAGGAAAATCATTCTGATTCATTCCGTCACAGGGAATGTCGGCGTCGCGCAGGTTGGCCACAAACGATTCATTTGCAGTGCCTGCAAATGCAGGATTGCCAAAGATCACCAACCCAGCATTGGGATGCGTGCTCTCAGTCGGAACCAGATCGCGCTCACTGGAGAGCATATGGATGACCGGCCCAGCATCGATCAAATAGCCTTTGCCGTCTGGAAGGCCGCTGAATGGAATCAGATTCAGCATTCCATCCGGAACCATCAGCACCAGCTTAGTGTTGCCCACTTCAGCTTGCAGTGGGTCCCAGACCAGCTTGCGCAATGCCGCGCCAGCATTGCGCCAAGCGCGCTCATTACGCTTCGCATCAAATCCACCGGCGTGCGCCTCGGCATCGGCACTTGTGCGGGCACGCGTCACCAGTTGATCGATAGGCCACGCATCGCCCAGATCGAAGACACGAATCGTACCGGAATCTGGTTTGAGTACGAACGCCATGTATGCTCGAACTGCCTTAAAAGAGGGATCGACTTTATCGACCGCGAAGCGACGGTAGGCCACATAAGAGATGAGGACAGAATCCGCTGGCAGGCTATGGCGCAGATCCTCCAGGCGCACTGCGTTCACCCTCTCATCATTGCGCAGGGCAGCGCTGCGAAAGGCCAGATCGCTTTCGATCTTTTCCATCTGCTGCGTGGCCTGCTGAATGGCGTCGCTGTTGTCCTGCTTTGCCTGTTCGATGGCCAGCAGATCGGTTCGAGCCCGGTCCATTTCCTTCAACAGCCGCGCAATCTCCGGGTCGTTATTCGCATTCAGATTCTTTTGCCGCCGCGCCATCTCGTCGGCCACCAGGGCACGCGAGCGCAGCGTCTCCTGATAGATACTGTCCGTATTCGCTGCCGATAACTCCGCATGACGCATCAGGGCGGAGAGTGCAACATCCAGCCCGCGCGAACGCTGTTCGTAATACCGAAGCGCCTGACGCTCCGGCAAGACGCGGGCCTGAAGCACGAAGCTCTCCCGAGTCATCTGTGCGGAAAGCAGACCTTCGGAGATGGCGCGCTGGGGATCTCCGCCCGATGCCAGAGAACGCGCAAACTGCGCGTGCGCCAGGATATGCGAATAGAAATTAGCGCTCTTGCCGTAGATGGCGCTCTCATAATTCTTCCAGGCAAGAGGAAAATCTCCGCTGCGGCTATATGCAGTGGCCAGGTTCAAATCAATGAGACCGAACTGATGAAATTCCGGATCATACTCCTGGCCGGTAACCTCAAGAGCGCGCGTGAAGTGCGTGATGGCTTTTGAAAACTCCTGCGTGTGGGTGTAATGTTCTCCGGCTCTCTGCTCCACGAGTCCAAGGCTTGCATCGTTGGCAGGGAGCCGTGCCGCAATCGCCAACGCCTCTTCGATGTCTTGATCGGCCGCTGCCTTGTTGCCGATCCGTTCATCGAAGCCGGTGCGAGCCGCCAACGACAGCACCAACTCCGATGCGCGCTTGGGACCTCCCTTCCGCTCGACGGTAATGGCGGCATCGTTCGTGTGCCGCGCGCACTCCAGATCTCCCAACGCATCACACGCGAAAAACAGTACAAATGCTGAGCGGCTAAACTCCCGAGCTTCAGGAAACTCCCGTTGAGCAAGCACAAAGGACTGCTCCGCAAGCGGACGCGCCTCGGCGGGACGGTCAAGCATGATTAGAAGATTTGCCTGATTGAGCAGTGCATTCAGATAAATCTCGCTATGCTGGCCGCCGGATTCCTCTGCGATGCTCAACGCCCGCTTCGCCTCTTCCTGCAGAGCGACGGTGGGCCCATCGACAATCAACTCATTGTTCACTACTGCATTCAGAGCATATGCAACCTCGACGGTGTTGCCGGGATGCTTGGCCTCCGCGATTTTCAGTCTCTCCCTTGCCGCTCGAAGCCAGCCGCTTGGCGACCGAGCTGGAGTCGATGCCTGCTGCGCGGCGCCGACAAGCGTTGCGACCGTAAACAACAAGCAGAAAACCGGCTTGTGAATCGATACAGGCAAGAAGGCGCCTTTCGCGCGAGGCAAAATCACAGTTGCAGAAATGTGGTCAGTCCAATCAAACAAGCTACCCGTTCTCACTTCGAGTCAAGCTTCTGCTGAAGAAGGCCGCTGCTTTTCTTGTGCATGGCGATGATGCGAAGATTCTCGGCTTGCGCTCTCTCTTGCAAATCCCCGTTGAGTGAGATGGTGCGTTCGAGATAAGCATGGGCCGCTGCTGGATCGTCTTCGGCGAGCGACACCTGCGCCAACAGGTAGAGCGCAGCCTCCTGCCTGGGCGCATTGTCCGCATCCGCAATCTTGTGCAGCAGCGTTGCAGCCGAAGCATAATTCCCCAAGTGCATCTGGCAGGCACCCTCGTAGAACGCGGCCGTACGGGCCTCCGCATCTTCGGCAGACAACTGCGCCAGTGCCTGGACAGCGCCGCCGCAGTTGCCTTTTGCATACTCTTTCATCCCCGCCACAAAGTGGGCATCTAGTTTCTCTCCGCGCAAAGCCGGAACGAGATAAACTGGCAAAGTCAGGTCGGCCAACTGAGAAAGACGAACCGGAGTAGATGTTGCATGGGTAAGGGGTGGGGCGGCTTCGGAGCGCGCCGGAGCCGTTGCGTGAATCGGTTGCGTCGTTTGATTCCGGGATACCGATGATTGAGACCTTCGGGACTCAAAGTTCTTGTGGACAAAAAATCCAATCAACAGCAGCGCGGCAACGGCCCCCATGCTCCAGACTGGCCTGGGCCATGCGAGCAAACTCCACCGCTTTGCCGGAACGAGTACAGCCGGCATATGCACAAACTCTTCCGCCACGATCTGAAGTGTCTGCATAACCTGCAAACAGGCGGGGCAACTGAAAAAGTGTTCTTCAAGGTGATCGGCTTCGAGTGCAGGCAGAGTGCCCTCCATGTATTGCAAGCCGTTCCGTTTTGCCGGCGTACCGTCGCAAATTTTCATGACACAACCCTTTCCTTGATGTGGGCTGCAAGTCTTTTTTGTGACAGCCGAGAGACAAAATCAACCAGTTTTCGTGTTGCGCGCAGCTTTCTCTGCCGCACCATATCGGGATTGAGCCCTAGCCGTTCGGCAATCACTCCGGGTTTAAGTCCCTCCGCCAAAGTCATTTGCAAGATCGATTGATCTGTCGGGTTCAGCGCGGAGATAGCGGATCGCACCAAATCATGTTCCTGTTGCACCGCAATCGCTTCGGTCGCATCGGTTAGGTCGAGCACTTCGTCCGGCGATTCCAGGGAGGCCGGTTGGCGGGCCATTCCTCGAAAGTGATTGTTGAGAAGGTTGCGAGCGATCCCCAGAATGAAGGCCGGCAGCTTTGCTGGCTCACGAAGCTGCCCGCTTCGCAAAGCGCAAATTGCTTCCATCATCACATCCTGAAGCAGATCGGAGGCAAATTCGGCGTTCCTGGTCCGGGCCTTCAACACGAGCTTGACTTTGGGAAGATAAAGCGAGACAAGACGCTGCTCAGCCTCTCGATCTCCTGAGGCAATGGCTTTTACCAGTCGCTCGCTCTCTTCAACTGTCTCGACTTCCATCCATTCAACTTCCCGGCGGTCTCTGCCAATCACCCGGCTTCCTTCGATCCATAGAAGCCAGCACCTTTGCATATCGACCTCATCCCATTCAATACATTGAATTTATATTGTGAGATGAATTTCTATTTATCTTATATCAAACGAACAATCGACAGCCGTTATGCTATTGAGCATCAACGGGTTGATCTGTCTGGAGGAAAATGAAAAGCATGAACATGCTTCGGACGCGATCATTCAACTTCAGTCCGCAGCCCATGCGAACATCGGTCGAGCCAATTGGCTCTCCGATGCGCCTTTTCCTGGATCTTTCGAGCCAGGACTTCAGAGTGAGGCGCAGTCTCTTAGCGTCCATCGTCAACTCGTTTCCAAGACCTGACGGTCTTTTCGTCGTACAATCGCCTCCGGCAGAGACGACGTTCGGAGAAATCTATAACTCAAATTGATGAAAGATGCGCGATGACCTCTTCCGAGGTCAAGAGTGAAGATTGAATTTGGCCGGAGTCTGATTTTTGGTTGTGCGCGTATGGATAGGCTTGCTATGCGATTTGTTTCCAAGAGTATATCGAGATGGTCAACCGGCACTTCCTCGAGCCTTTGCAAGTAAGCACAATACCGAGGATCAACGTATCGCAAAGTGTATCACGAATAAGATGCTCTCTGGCCCGTCTAGACCGCGATAAGGATCAGGTGGTTTTAGGATTTCCGGACTGGAGCGCCACCGGGACTGGATCATTCATTTTGGGGCCACGCTATCAGTTCTTTCGGTTATCACTTGCCGAAGTGAACGACGACGCCAGCGCTTATGCGGAGGTTGTTCTGGTGGTTGTTGCTGCCATTGTCGAAGGTGGTCAGCAGGTAGTCGGCCTCGAT
>Ga0302140_10001341_pt1 | contig 32115 bp, 28 predicted proteins | sample I_Bog_E1_1_FD_202095 | JGI IMG/M metagenome (GOLD analysis project Ga0302140, IMG submission 202095) | Peat permafrost microbial communities from Stordalen Mire near Abisko, Sweden - I_Bog_E1_1 | ecosystem: Environmental > Terrestrial > Soil > Wetlands > Peat | place: Sweden: Abisko, Stordalen... | reverse complement strand
CATCGACGATATCGTGAACGCCGGCGATCATCTTTTCGGCCCTTTGGACCCGGCCGGCACAGCCGATCTTCTGATCCGCCTCGAACTTCCAACCGTGGCAGGCAATCAGGATCGCGAATTGCTGGATGACCTGAGCCTCAGCCTTGCGCATCGCGACTGGCTCGCCAGCATGCCCGCGCGGCGTGAGGTAACCGAGGGCATTCTGATGTTTCACGGCACCCCGGAACACGACGACGTTTACCTGCTCGAAACCGTTCACTCCGCGGGCGTGGTCTCGCTGGCCACCACGGACGAAATTACCGCGCGACTGGCCGACGCTTCCCACCGCTTATTGCTATGCGGCCACACGCATATTCCGAGAACCGTCGTGGCGGCAGGCAAACTCATCGTGAATCCCGGCAGTGTCGGGCTGCAGGCTTATGCAGATGATGCACCGGTGCCCCATGTGATGGAGACCGGCAGCCATCACGCGCGCTATGCGATTCTGGAGCGCTGCGAAACCGGCTGGCAGGTGGAACACCGCGCCATCGATTACGATTTTGAATCAGCCGCCCGCACGGCGGAACGCAACGGCAGGCCAGACTGGGCCAGGCGGCTGCGCACAGGCCGCGCAAAGTAGGCCACGATTTATGAAGAGATCCGGGTTGCCGCTCGCGCCAACGTTCCCGCATTCAGAGGACGCTGCAGGGCCGCGATGGATGCATCGATAGCCGACACCGCGAATTGCAGGATTTCGTCCTGCGAACGGAACGGAAGCCGCTTGGCCACCGCCAGCTTCGCAATCCCGTGTACCAGCGACCACGCCGTCAGGGCGCGATATTCCGACCCTCCTTCGGGCAACTGTCCTTCGCGCTGGCAAAGCTCGATAAACTCCACCAGTGTGGCAAAGGCTGCTTCCCCCGCCTCTCTGCACGACGAATCGACTGCCGAATCCGCCGTGTCGAACATGGCCGCAAAATGTTCAGGCCTGCGCAGCGCAAACGCAACGTAGGCATAACCGGAGCGTTTCAGCTTTCCCAGGGCGGTCGATTCCGTCACTGCGCCTTCCCGCATGGCGACGTTCAGCTCTCGGAACCCCTCGGCCGCCACCGTCGCCAGCAGCTCGCCCTTATCCCGAAAATGCCGGTATGGGGCATTGTGGGATACCCCGGCTCGCCTGGCCACCTCGCGCAGATTAAAACCCGCCGGACCTGCCTCCGCGATCAGATGGAGCGCGGCCTCAAGCAGCGATTCCCTCAGGTTTCCATGATGATACGGCTTGGTGCGGGGCATCTGTATTCACTTATAGCAAAGTATGTTGACATCAGCAACATTTCGGAATTAGAATCATGTTGTCGCTGTCCACATGCAAAACACCGGTCACTCTTACAAACAACATCCGATTGCTGAAACCTGGGATGCCATCGTGATTGGTTCCGGCATCGGCGGACTGACCACCGCCGCGCTGCTGGCTCGTCACGCCGGTCAGCGCATCCTCGTGCTGGAACGGCACTACACCGCCGGAGGCTTCACTCACGCATTTCGCCGGCCCGGCTACGAATGGGATGCCGGAGTCCACTACGTCGGCCAGGTGAATGACCCGGCGTCACCGCTGCGGGCGGCGTTTGATCACATCACCGAACGCCGGCTGGAGTGGCATCCGATGCCAGACGTTTATGACCGGATTTCCATCGGTAACCGTACGTACGATTTCCCGACGGGGCTGGAAAGCTTCCGGGCGCGTATGGGCGAGACGTTTCCCGCCGAGCGAGCGGCTATCGATCAATACATTGCCGCCGTCTGCGCCACGGTTCGCGCGGGTAACCGGTATTTCGCCGAGAAGGCGATTCCGGCTCCACTCGCGAAGCTGATCGGACCGCTGCTGCGCTCGGGATTCCTGCGCACTGCGTCTCAAACCACAGCCCAGGTGCTCAGCCGGTTCACGAACAATCCGGAATTAGCCGCCGTTTTGACCGGGCAGTGGGGCGATTACGGTCTGCCGCCAGGGCAAAGCAGTTTTGGCGCGCACGCGATTGTCGCTTTCCACTATTTCGAAGGCGCAGCCTATCCGGTGGGCGGCTCGTCGCAGATTTCGGCAAGCGTCGCGCCGGTGATCGAACGCGCTGGCGGCGAGGTTATATACAGCGCCGAAGTGTCCGAAATACTACTGGACCGGAACCACCGCGCCACAGGCGTTCGCATGGCCGATGGCCGCGAATTGCGAGCCCGCACCGTCGTCAGCGACGCAGGCGCGGAAAACACCTTCCGCCGTTTGCTGCCGGCAGGACTGGCCGCGACCTCGGGCATACTCGAAGCTCTGAAGACCATTCCGCCTTCGGTTGGCCACGTCTCGCTCTATGCAGGTGTGAAGCGCGAGCCTGGTGTGCCAGATTTTGAGGCCGCGAATCGATGGATATACGCCAACGCCGATCACGACGGCGCGTTCGCGCGATTTGAAGCCAATCCCGCCGCGCCTTGGCCCTGCCTGTTCATTTCATTCCCGTCCGCGAAGGACCCGAGCTTCGCACAGCGCTATCCAGGCCATTCGACGATCGAGGTAATCGCGCCGGTTCCGTTCGCGGCATTCGCGCGCTGGGCCGAAACGCGGTGGAAGCGGCGCAGCGCGGATTACGATCAGTTCAAACAAGCGCTCGCAGACAGGCTTCGCGCCGGTCTGGAGCAGCACGTTCCGGCAGTTCGTGGCCAGATAGACTGTGCCGAGGTTTCCACGCCGCTGACCACCCGCCACTTCGCGAATTTTCAGCACGGCGAGATCTACGGCCTGAGCGCGACGCCCGAACGCTTCCGCCTCCGCTCCCTCGGGGCACGGACGGCGATCCGAAACCTGTTTCTCACGGGCGCCGATACCTGCACTTCTGGCGTAGCCGGCGCCATGTTCGGCGGGATAATTGCGGCTTCGGCAATTCTGAATCGAAATCTTGTGGCAAAGGTTTCGCGGCCAGACACCATGTCGAAACAGTCGCTAAATTAATCGCGCCTCAGAATCACATGAGTAGCGCCTTCGCCCGGCGTCGTCTGCACGGGTTGAAAGCCGAGTTTTGGAAGATCCATACCGGCGAAAAGATTTTCTCCTTCGCCCAGCAGCACCGGCGAAAACGCCAGGTGCACCTCGTCGATCTGCCTCGCCGTCAGGTACTGGCGAACCGTCGAAACACCGCCGCCAATCCGCACATCGCGATCTCCGGCGGCTTCTTTCGCCAGGCGCAGAGCGGCCTCGGGCCCGTCGGTCACAAAGTAAAACGTGGTGTTACCTTTCATCGCCAGCGGCGCACGCGCATGGTGTGTCAGCACAAAAACCGGAACATGATACGGCGGCTCTTCTCCCCACCAGCCTTTCCAGGAATCGTCGGCCCACGGTCCTCGCACGGGCCCGAACATGTTGCGCCCCAATATCCAGGCGCCGACATTATCGAAAGATCGGGCGGCGAAATCGTTGTCCACGCCCTCGCTGCCTTCCGCCAGATGGTGCATCCTGTGAAAAGCCGCGGTCTTCATAAACCACGCCGGCAGTTCGAGACCGCGAACGCCCAGTGGATGTTCGTTGTCCTGCCGCGGTCCCGCGCCAAAACCGTCCAGCGACACAGAGAAGGCACTGATTTTCACTTTGCTCATATAGAAAGCTCACCCACAATTTTGCCTCATCTCGTTGGCCCGAAAGCTGCACAAGGCAGTTCCATGCGCTTCGCCGTGGCGATCGTCGTGTTTGCGGCTCTGGCGCGCGCCCAGTTCAAAAGCACAACCCAGCTTGTCGTCGCGCCCGTCACGGTCCGGGATTCCAAAGGCCATTTCGTCGATGGCCTCACCACGGACGACCTGATTCTTACCGACAACACTGTGCCGCAGACGCTACAGATGGATTGGATGACCTATCCGATCGACCTGGTGGTTGCCATACAAACCAGCGCCAATTCCGCCCCGGTGATCGATAAGCTCGGCGGCGTCGGCACCCTGTTTTCGCAGCTTCTCGCGGGCGGTTCCGGCGCCACCGCCATGATCTCGTTCAGCGACGCCGTGAAATTCCATCAGAATTTTACGGAGGACCCCGACGCCGTCACCCACTCCATCCGCATGCTGAGAAAGGAAGGCAGCGATGCGCACACCCTCGACGCCATGAGCCAGGCGCTTTCCATGCTGCAGAAACGGCCGCCGGGCCGGCGCAGAATCATCCTCATGATTGCCGAAAAGCGCGATCGCGGCAGCGAGGCGAAACTATCCGACGTGATGACCCAGGTGCAGCGCCTCAACGCGACGGTTTACTGGGTCGCGTACTCGCCGTTCCTTGAGCCCTTCACCGTGAAAAACAAGGTGGCGGAAGACCTGAAGCCCATCGCGGAGCGGCGCAAATACACCGATTGCAAACCGCCCACGCCCACCTGGCAGTGTGACCGTCCCGATGAAACGCCCGTCCCTTACGAGCCCGGTCCGGGCGGCGGACTCTACGCCATCGGCGAACTGGCGCGCCTTCGGCTGCCGGATCTTGCAGGAATGTTCGCCGACTCGACGGGCGGTCGCACGCTGAGTTTCGTGAAGCAGAGCGCGCTCGAAAACGCAATTCAGCTCATCAGCCAGGAAGTGCATCGCCAGTACATCGTCACCTTCGAACCGAAGAAAACCAATACTGCAAGCGAAGCGGGAACCTTCCATTCGATTCATGTGACAGTCAAGAACAGACCCGGCCTCCACGTCACCACGCGATTGGGATACTGGGCTATACAGTGATGCATGTGAACCGTCTGGCCCGCGCGTTGTCTCTGTCGCTCATCGTAACTGCTCTGGCCCATGCCGCCGATCCCGTGCCGCCCGCCCTTGTCGCGAAAATGCGAGCCACCACCTGGCACGCAGGCTGTCCCGTTTCACCCGAAGACCTCCGCCAGCTAACGATCACCTACTGGAACTTCGACCACCAACGTGCCACCGGCGTGCTCATCGTGCACAAGGACGTCGCCGAGGAGGTCACGCAGATCTTTCGCGATCTCTTCGATCATGAATTCCTGATCCAGAAAATGTCGCCGGTCGAAGAATACAACGGCGATGACGATGCCTCCATGGCAGCCAACAACACCTCCGCCTTCAACTGCCGCGACGTCACCGGCCAGCCCGGCAAATTCTCCAATCACAGCTGGGGCCGCGCCATCGACATCAATCCCCTGACCAATCCCTACATCAAAGGAGACAAGGTGCTGCCGCCGGAAGGCCGTCAGTATCTGGATCGTACCCACGCATTTCCCGGCTTGGTCCTGGCCGACGGCTACATTGTTAAGCGCTTCGCCCAGGCGGGCTGGCAATGGGGCGGAACCTGGTCCGACCCCAAGGACTACCAGCACTTCGAGAAACCCATCCCCCATTGACTTCCCCAGCCACATGGCATATAATAACAGCCATATGGCAGGTATCCAATGAAAACCGCCGAAAACGTTCTCGACATCGTCATCGAACTAGTCCCTCGGCACAAGCCGCGAAACAACCACGGGCAACTGGTGGATATCGGCCCGCAGTCCGTGCCCTGGTCGTCGGTCGGAGGCTTCAGCACGCGCCTGGGTATCGAGCCGGCCGCCTTGCTTCGCCTGATCGGGATCTCGGAACGTACCGCCATCCGCCGCAAAACGGAGGGTTATCTGAAACCGGACGAAGCCGATCGTCTCCTGCGTATCGGCAGAATTTACGAAGAAGCGACCCGCGTTTTGGGCGCGGAAGATCGCGCGGCAGGCTGGCTCAGTCATCCCAGCCCGTATCTCTACAACATGACGCCATTAAGTCTGTTGGATTCCGACGGTGGAGCGCAGGCTGTGAGCGAGGAACTCGGCAGAATCGATTACGGGGAACTCGCGTAGTGCGGGGATGGCGGGCGGTCGGTTCCGCTTACGCCGCCAACCCGTTTTCCGGCGCCGGTGCGGCGCGAGCGGGAAGCCGATGGAACTCTCCGGGCGTGCGTCTGGGCTACGCATCAACCAGTCGCCCACTCGCAGTGCTGGAAACACTAGTCCACTCTACGCGGGGATATTACCCGGCTGACGCAGTCCTGATACCGATTGAAATACCCGACGAGCTGGTCGCGGACGTGCCCTGTTTGCCAAAAGACTGGAACCAAATCCCGTACAGCGCCGGATCAAGGCACGTGGGCGATCATTGGGTCAAAAACGGCTCTTCGCTCGCCATCCTGGTGCCGTCTGCGGTCATGCCAGCGGAGCGCAATATCCTGATCAACCCCGCCCACCAACTATTTGGGCAGATTCGGATTGGTGAACCGGAAACCCACGCTTTCGACCGGCGTCTATTCGGAATGCGCGCCTAAAAAGCTAAGCGGCGTCGATCATCTTCGCCGACGCCGTTACGCGGCGTCGATCATCTTTTGCAGATCGGCCTTACCCACCGAGCCCACCTTTGAGGCAACCACCTGGCCACCCTTAAACATCAGAATGGTGGGAATCCCACGCACCTGATAGCGCATCGCAGTCTGCCCGTTCTCATCCACGTTCAGCTTGCCGATCTTGGCCTTGCCCTGGTATTCATCGGCCAACTGGTCGATAATCGGCGTCATCTGACGGCACGGGCCGCACCAGGTGGCCCAAAAGTCCACCAGCACAGGCGTCTCCGACTTCAGGACCTCAGTGTCCCAGGCGGCGTCGGTAAAATTCAGTGTGTTTGCTCCAGCCATTTTTCAATCCTCGTTCAGAAGTTTAGATCCCGCTGCCGTCGAAAAGATTCAGCCTGCGTCTACAGTCGCTGGTAAAGCTCTGAATACGCACGCGCCGACGGGCCCCACGAAAAATCCTTTTGCATACCACGTACCATCCGCGCCTTCCATGCCTCATGATCGTCCCACCGGGAGCAGGCATCGCGGATCGCGCCGAGTAATGCAATTCCATTGTAATCGGCGAACTTGAATCCGGTGGATTCGTCGATCGTATCGTCCAGTCCGCCGGTGGCCCGCACCACTGGAACAGTCCCGTATTTCAGGCTGTAGATCTGATTTAGTCCGCACGGTTCATAATGGCTCGGCATGAGAAAAATGTCGGCGCCAGCCTCAATCCGGTGAGCCATCGCGTCATTGAAGCCAAACATCACGGCCACCTTTTCCGGAAAATCGCGCTGTAATCCTCGAAAGAGCTCCTCATATCGAGCCTCGCCATTGCCCAGCGCCACCAGGCTCACATCCCGCTCGAAAACGTACGGTGCCACCTCACCAATCAGATCGAATCCCTTCTGGGTGGCAAAACGGGACACGATCCCGAGCAGCGGCCGGTCAATCATGCGATCCGGCAGACCCATCTCACTCAACAGAACCCGTTTGCACTCACGTTTACCCTCCAGGTGATCGGGCGAATAGCGCGCCGCCAGGTACGGATCCGCCTCCGGATTCCAGCGATCGTAATCCACCCCGTTCAGAATCCCGCTCAGCACGCCACGCCTTTCGCGCAGCAGGCCGTCGAGCCCGAAGCCATACTCGGGTGTCTGTATCTCCTCCGCATACTTCCGGCTCACCGTATTAATCGCGTCGGAGAATACAATACCGGCTTTCAGAAAGTTCACCTTACCCCAGAATTCCACCTGCGAAGGGTTATAAAGATGCCAGCCCAGTCCGACATCGTGCAGCTGCGTCGGTTCAAACAACCCCTGATAACCCAGGTTGTGGATAGTAAGCAGCGTTTTCGCCGACGCAAATGCCGGTTCGGCAGCCAGGCCATCGCGAAGGTAAACCGGGAGCAGACTCGCCTGCCAGTCGTGGCAATGGAATACGTCGGCGTTGAACAACTTGCGGGAAATCTCAAGCGCGGCGCGGGAAAGCACGGCGAACCGCACATGATTGTCCGGATAGGTGCCGCTGGCATCCCCGTAAAGCTCGCCGCGTCCCCAATCGGCCCCATAAAGTGCGGCGTTTTCCACGAAAAAATGCGTCACCGAACCCGCTTCGATGTGTTCGCTCATGGCCCAGACCGCAAACTCAAACTGCCGGTCTCCCAGCAGGATGGTCATCGGTTCGGCTATCCTGGTGGCCGGCGCCTCGGCCGCGTGCATGTACCGCGGCACAACCACCGCCACCTGATGGCCCAAAGCGGCCAGCGCCTTCGGCAGGGCGCCCAGCACGTCCGCCAGTCCGCCGCTTCTTGCCCAGGGGCTCACTTCAGACGACACCATCATGATCCGCTCTCGCAACATAGCCATGTGTAACTTAATGGTAGACTTGAGAACATCCAGGCGGAAGTGTTTTGAAGCGAATTTTTTTTCTGAGGAACCCACGGGCAACCGATAGACCCCTTGCGGCCGGATGCGCGGACACCCTCCGCCGCCTTTCGCCTACCTGCGCGCTGCTCACAATCCTCCTCCTTTCCGGCTCCGCGCGGCTCCGCGCCGCCGATATGCTGGAGCTGAACTCCAACGAAACCCTGTTCTGCGTCATGGCCGCCATTAACGCCGCCGGCTACGACGAAGGCATCGACTTACCCGATAACAATCCCGTCCGCAAGCAACTGCGCGACTACCTCGCCGGCCAGAAACTCGCCGTCCTGCCCAATCTCAAACTCTTCTACAAGCACCACATGCAGCGCACGGCCGCCGAAGATCTGCCGCAATATATCTCCTGGGCCCTCTCCGTCACCGGTCCGCCCGATTTTGCCTGGAAGACCCGCGACGTCGATGTTCCGCCCGACGCCATGGCGCTCGATGGCCTCCAGCCGCTGATGATCGATTTCTATCGCGAGGCCAACCTGGGAGAGCTCTGGAAACGCGTCCAGCCCGCCTACGATCAGGAAATTCGCCGCTACCACACCCCGCTGCTGAACATGACCACCACGGTCGACGCCTACCTGCGCGCGTCCACGGCGGATTTTCCCCAGCGCCGGTTTCATGCCTACGTGGAAATACTCGCCGCACCGCAACACATCCAGACGTTCCACTATGGCGATGCCACCTGGGTGGTCATCACGCCCGCCGCGCAGCCTCTGATGTACGACATCCGGCATGCCTATCTGTTTTTCCAGATCGATCCCATCATGCTCACCGACCGCGCTCCGCTGAAACAGAAGCGCTCCATGCTCGATCTGATGGGTCAGGCGCCCCTCCCCGACGATTACAAGACGGATGTTGTTCTTCTCGCCAGCCAAAGCCTCGTGAAAGCCGTCGAAGGCCGCCTCGATAAGGATCCCGGCGCGGTCGATCGCGCCACGAAGCAGGGCTACATCCTGACCCCGTTCTTTTCCAGCCAGCTTTCTATTTATGAAGCCCAGCAGCAGAACATGCGCTTTTACGCGGAGACCATGATCAACAACATCGATCTGAGGGCCGAGACCACGCGGCTTTCGAGCCTGAAGTTCGATCCCGCACCATTGCAGCGCAAAGCGCAGCAGGTAGTGGTGGCCGGCCCCGAACTTTCTGCAGCTGGCAAGACGCTCGAAAAGGCCGAGACTCTCTATTCCGCCCGCGCCGGCTCACCCGGCAATCAGGAAGAAGCGAAGACGCTGTTCGGCAAGGCTCTGGATCAGAAAGGCGAACCGGCCGAACACGCGCAGGCCTGGTACGGTCTGGCCCGAATTGCGCTTCTCGAAAACCGCGGCGAAGTCGCCCTCGAAGCCTTCGAGAAGACGCTCCAGTCTTCCCCGGACGATTTCACACGGGCCTGGGCAAACATCTATCTCGCCCGGCTATACAGCAAACACGACTTCACCCTGGCCACGAAGTATTACCAGGACGCACTGGCCGTGAACGGTGCTTCAGATATGGCAAAACAAGCCGCGCGCAGCGAGTTACAGCAACTTTCCAAAAATCAGGAGAATCAAACACAATGAGGCGTATCGCCATTATATTCGTCAGTCTGATCGCCGCTCTGCCGGCGTTCAGCCAAACAGCTCCGGCTCCGGCTGCAGCACCAGCGGGAGCGATGGGGGCGGCGGGAGCCAGCGGCGCCATCAAGGGACCGCACCCCAAAACGAACGCTGAAAACGATGCCATCGTCGCCATGGGGAAGGCTCCGGATCCCGATTCCCAGATCAAAGCCGCGGAAAACGTTCTAACCACATATCCGGACACCGACTATAAGGCCGTAGCCCTCTTAGTGGAAGCTCAGGCTTACAACCAAAAGCGCGATTACCCGAAGGCCATCGTTCTGGGCGAGAAGTCTCTGGAGGCCGATCCCAGCAATTACGCCACGCTCCTGCTGCTCGCCGATATCTATGCGCGAACCAGCAAGCCCACCGATCTGAACCTCAACGACAATCTGACCAGGGCTGAAAAGTACGCGAAGGAAGCCCTCGTGGACCTTGACAAGGCGGAAAAGCCCAAAGCCGATCTTCCCGATGCCGATTGGGCGCAGGTCAAGACCGGTGAGGCAGCGCAGGCATATCTGGCGCTCGGCTTCTCCGCCGTGCTTCGTAAGAAATACGACGACGCCAGGACGAATTTCAATAAGAGCATTACCATGTATCCCGATCCGCTCGTGATGTTGTACATTGAGCGCGCTTACTCCACCGCCAAACAATATGACGATGCCATCGCCTGGGCCGACAAAGCCATGTCCGCCCAGGGCGTAACCGACCAGCTGAAGAGCATTGCCGGCAACGACAAGACCCGCGCCCAGACCCTGAAGAAACAGCAATCGCAATAGCGTGAAATGACGCCGAATCTGGACCAGCTGGAACAGTCGCTCGGCTATACCTTCCGGGACCGCGCGCTCCTCGATCGCGCGCTGACCCATAGCTCCAGCGCCAACGAACTGCTCTCCGGCGCTCCTCAACCGGAGCCGCCGGAGCAGCTTCGGGCCGATAACGAACGCCTCGAATTTCTCGGCGATTCCATTCTCGGCTGGCTGGTGAGCGAATGGCTCTTCTCCCGCTTTTCCGATTTCAACGAGGGCCAGCTTTCCCTGCTGAAAAACCATCTGGTCAGTGCCAACCATCTTCTGGCCGCCGCGCATCGCCTCGATCTCGGCACGCACCTTCGCCTCGGTCATGGCGAAGAATCCGCCGGCGGACGTTCCAAGCAGCGCCTTCTGGTCAATGCCTTCGAAGCCGTGCTCGCCGCCGTCTATCTGGATGGTGGCGTCGATGCCGCCCGCGCCGTGATCGTCCAGCAGGCGATACCGTCGGAAGATGAGCTCGCAAGCCTGGCGGGAGCGGGCCCCCCGCGCGATTTTCGCGCCGAACTCGACCGCCTGGCCCGCGACCGCGCTCTCCCGCGGCCCGAATACCAGCTTGTGGGAGAAAACGGTCCCGGCCACGCCCGCACTTTCATGGTCGAGGTTCGCCTGGGCAGCGACCTGACTGCCACCGCCGCCGGATCTTCCAAGAAATCGGCCTCGCACAACGCGGCACGCACGGTCTGCGAACTGCTGCGTTCACCGCAGCCGCAGGGGTAGGATGAACTCAATTCCAGGACGCACGGTAGTCGGGTTTCTTGTCGCGACCGGGACCATGAACCTGTGGACTGTCCAGGCACAGATACGCCCGGCACCGACACCGAAATTTGAAGCGGTTTCCATTAAGCGCTGCACGGAGCCGTCCGTTGGGGAGAGCGAAGGACGCGGTGGGGCAGAACCTGCTTCTTCAGACAGACTCAGAGTCACCTGCTGGTCTTTGGCGCCGCTGATCAGAACCGCATACGTAGTGTTCGCAGGCGCTCACTTCAATGGCAATAACTATCCCATCGACATCCTTCAGCTTCCTGCCTGGGCCAATTCGGAGCTTTATACGATCGAAGCAAAGGCGGAGGGAACTCCTGGCCAGGACATGATGCATGGCCCGATGCTCCAGGCGCTGCTCGAAAGTCGTTTTGCGCTGAAGATTCGCGCGGAGACGAAAGACGAGCCAGCCTATGCGCTCACTGTGGCAAAAGGTGGCGTGAAACCACGGCCATTTCAGGGAAGGTGCACGCCTCTCGATCCGATCCACCCGCCCGGTTCGCCGGTCCAGGATCCCTGTCCCCGAAATCTTCAGGACGCCCCGATGAGTCTTGATATTTTTGCCTGGTTTCTCGGCAATATTAAACCCAGGATTCTCGACGCGCCGGTTATTAACAAGACAGGCATCGCCGGGTATTTCCGCTTCAACGTGGAGCCGCTGCTAAAGCTATCGGCTACTCCCGGAAGTGCACCTGAACACGACCCCGCCGAATCGATCTTCACCGCAGTGCAAGACTTAGGTTTGAAGTTGCAGGCGGTCAAGGCTCCTCGCCAGCATCTCGTTGTCGACCACGCGGAGAGGCCCTCGGCGAACTGAACGGTGCCCGTCTGGAATATGAATCTGTTAACTCCCATTGCCGTGCTGATGCTGGCCAGCCTTCCCTGCGCCGCCGCCACTTACTACGTGGACGCAACCCGCGGCAGCGACACAAACCCCGGCAACGCGATCACCGCGCCCTGGAAAACTCTCGCGAAAGCCAACACAACCGACTTCAAACCAGGCGATCGCATTCTCCTCCGCGCCACTTCCGTCTGGCACGAACAACTCGCGCCGCGCAGTTCCGGTTCCTCCGCCGTCCCCATCGTCTTCGACCGTTACGGAGAAGGTCCGCTGCCGCGCCTCGAAGGCGACGGCACAATCGAAGACGTCGTCCTGCTGCGCAACGTGCAGCAAATCGAAGTGCACAATCTCGAAATCACCAATCACGCCGCCAGCCCGGCAGTCCGACGCGGCGTCCACATCGTCCTCGATAATTTCGGCACCGCCCAACACATCGTCGTAGCCGGCCTCTACATCCACGACGTCACCGGCACCAACGAAAAGAAGGATAACGGCGGCATCATCTTCAGCACCAACGGCTCCGTAACTCCCAGCCGCTTCGACGATCTCCGCATTGAAGACAACATCGTCTGGAGAGTCGACCGCTCCGCCATCGCCGGCCAGAGCTATCACTGGCCGCGCAACCACTGGTTCCCCAGCCTCCACGTCGTCATCCGCGGCAACTATGTCGATGACATCGGCGGCGACGGTATCGTCCCGTGGGCCACCGACGGCGCGCTCGTCGAATACAACATCGCCCGCAATTGCAATCGCCGCGCGAACTCCTTTAACGCAGGCATCTGGCAGTGGAGCACCGATAACACCCTCCTGCAATTCAACGAAGCGGCCTTCACCCACGACACGCACGATGGAGAAGGCTTCGATTCCGATTACAACTCGCGCGGCACCGTCTTCCAGTACAACTACAGCCACGATAACGAAGGCGGCTTCATGCTGATCTGCTCGCCCGGCCAGCGCAATCCCGCGCAAAACATCGGCAACACCGGCACCATCGTGCGCCGCAATATTTCGCATAACGACCGCACCCGCATCTTTCACATCAGCGCGGTCGAGCACACCCTCGTCGAAGAAAACGCCATCTACGTCGGGCCGAACCTCGACGTGCAAATGGTCCTCGCCTCCAACTGGTCCGGCTGGACCGACGACGCCCTGTTCTCGAAGAACCGCTTCTACGTTGACGGCGTCGCGCGCTACGGCCACGCCTCCGCCAGCCATCCCGATGGAACCTACGACATCGCCGCAGGCTGGGCGCCGGCGAAAGGCATCGTCTTTTCCGGCAATCAATATTTCGGCAAACAGCTCGACCGGCCCAATGACCCGGCAGGAACCGTAGCCGCTGCACCACCCCCTATCGATCGCGACTGGCAAGGCCCGCAATTCGATCCCGCCCACCCCGAAGACTTCGCCGCCTTCATGCTCCGCCATAAAATATGGCTGACCGCATTAATGGCCAGCGAATTCGGCCCCATCACAAAAAACCGGTAATCCCGCAGCATATTCCTGTGTTATTCTGATCCCCTATGAGCGGGAGGCACCGAAAACAGTGAGAATCCGCCACGTCATCCCGCTCATTTTCCTCTCCCTTCTCCCCGCGCTACACGCCGCCACGCTCTCCATCACGGTGCACGATCCCAGCGGCGCGCTTGTGCAGAGTGCAAGCGTAACTATCCAGCCCGCAAGAGGTGGAACCATCGCAACCTTCACCACAGGACCGACCGGAACCGCTGCGGCGAACGACCTCGCGTCCGGCGACTATCGCCTGACTATCGATAAGACCGGCTTCGCGCGTTTCGAAAAAACCGTCACGGTCACCGACGCACCCGCGCAATCGCTCATCGTCGAATTGAAAATCGCCACGCAGGAATCCACCATCGGCGTCCAAAGTAAAATCTCTCCGCTCGCGAATTCCGACCCCAACTACCGACTCCTCCGCGACGCCCAACTCAACGAAGGACGGCAAGTCGCCAACGTTGTCCTGAAGCGCGATGCCGGCGTCTTCACTTTCACAAGCGGCGTTTTCACCTTCGCCACACCTGTCATGGGCAAGACCGTCTACGCCGTCTTTTCCGGCGAAGCCACCTTCCATTTCAAGCCCGTCATCACCGTGGAAGGCAATTACATGAAGCTGCTGAGCGGCGCCGATGAATCCGACGAGGCATTCTCCTCCGCAGTCTTCTGCTTCACCGACGCGACGGCGGCTGAAATCCGAGCCGCATCCTCGCCTGCCGCTCCAGCCGCTACCGCCCCATCAGCCTGGCGCGAATTCCGCGACCGCACGCGCAATAGCACCGACACCCCGCGTAGCCTGCTCGAATCCCTGCTTGGCTACCACGACATGGAAAACATGGACGCCGATCTCCTCTCCGATCTCTACACACCCTCCCGCACCCGCTTCTTCGCCTACATGCACGGCAAGAAGCACGACGATCTGCGCTTCCTCGTCAACGAGTCCGGCGCTATTTCCGCGCTCCGCTCGCCCGAAGAAGTCGCCCTGATCAACTACGATCCCGGCGCCGAACACGAAGGCATCTGGTACATGAGCCATCTGCAAAGCGAGTGGGAAAAACACACCGCCAGTTCGGATGAGGATCGCCGCTGGGTGCGCGCCCTGAGCTTTCACATCGACACCGCCATCGGCAACAATAATCACCTCGCCGCCACCGCCGTCATCCGTCTGAAGGCGCTGGTCGATAGTGTCCGCGTGATTAAATTCGGCCTCCTGCCCTCCCTGCGCGTCTCCTCCGTGCGCATGGGCAACACCGAAATTCCTTATATTCAGGAAGGCCGCAAACACGACGGCTCTTTCTACGCGATCCTCCCGCAAGGTCTGCCAACGGACGCGGAAGCCGAAATCACCGTCGGCTACGAGGGCGATAAAGTGGTGCGCGACGAAGGCAACGGAAACTTCTCCGTCGGCTCCCGCGAAAGCTGGTACCCCAGCCTCAACTCATTCATCGACCGCGCCACTTACGATCTGACTTTCCGCATTCCCAAACGCTACATGCTCGTGAGCGTCGGCAATCCCGTCGAATCCCACGTCGATCGCGACTCCCTCATTTCGCGCTGGGTTTCGCAAATCCCGCTCGCAGTGGCAGGCTTCAATTACGGCGACTTCGCGAAATATTCGAAGACCGACGAAGCCTCGCACAACGTCTTCGAAGCCTACGCCACCCACCAGATGCCGTCGTACCTCTCCGGCTCCGCCATTTCTCCCACAGCGATGGCGCAGAACACGCTGATCGACGCCGAGAACGCCGTCCGAACTTACGAATATTATTTCGGCCCGCTGCCTTACGGCCGCCTCGCCATCACGCAGCAGCCTCAGTTTAACTTCGGGCAGTCGTGGCCCACGCTGATCTACCTGCCCGTCAGCGCTTTTCTCGACGACACGCAGCGCTGGATGCTGATGCAGGGTGAGGCGTTCCGCTTTAACGATTTCATCACCGAAGTAACGCCGCATGAAGTCTCGCACCAGTGGTGGGGCCACGCCGTCGGATGGGCAACCTATCGCGACCAGTGGCTTTCCGAAGGCTTCGCCACCTTCTCCGCCGGCTTGTTCCTGCAAAACACCGTGAAAGGCGATGCCTACGACAAATACTGGGAGGCCGAGCGCAAACGCCTCGTGGACAAGAACGAATTCGGCCTGCGCCCGGGTGAAACCATTCCGCTCTGGATGGGTCTCCGCCTCGATACCTTCCGTACGGAGCGTTTCTACAACGACGTCACCTATTCGAAGGGTGGCTTCATCCTCCGAATGCTCCGCAGCCTGATGTGGGACCCGGCCAGTCATGATCAGGACTTCATCGACATGATGAAGGATTACGTCAAGTCATACTACAATCGCGATGCCTCCACCGAAGATTTCATGGCAGTCGTCACAAAGCACATGAAGCCAGGGATGGATCTGGCCGGCGATCGCCGCATGATGTGGTTTTTCCAGCAGTGGGTCTACGGCACTTCGATGCCTAAGTATCGCTTCGAGTATTCGCTGAAAGATGAGCCGGAAGGGAAAGTGCGCCTCACCGGCACTCTGACCCAAAGCAACGTCACAGAAGCCTTCCGCATGCGCGTGCCGGTCTACGCCGATTTCGATGGCAAAGGCTCTGTTCGCCTCGGACAAATATTTGTCGCGGGCAACCAGGCAAGCCAGCCATTCAGTATCGTGCTGCCCAAAAAACCGAAAAAGGTGGCCGCGAACCAATTCAACGACGTGCTGGCGATCGAAACCGTCAATGCCCAGGTGAATTGAGGTTCACGCGCGGTAAACGTTACCGTGCGTTCCGGTAAATGAGTCCGATTTTCCGCCGGGCGGCAACGGCCGCAAAGTCGCCGGGACCGTTAGCAAGTCGGGAATATGCAGATCCCAGTGTTCGGCGCCCGATGTCGGCGGTATTGTGTGAGCACGTCTTCGGCCTGCTGGCACGATTCTCCCCGATCTCGGCCGGTCTGTCTGAGTAATTCGTTTCACTTTGCCGTCTCCTGAGCCCATAGCTGCACTTGAGTTGCCATAACGCCCGAACCCGACCCGGCAAATTCACAGTAAAATGACGGTAAGATCAATCCGCGCCGCTCAGTCAGTGCCTGGGGGTGTACGCCCGCCAGATCCCGGGCGCCAGTTCAACAAAAATGATAGCCGGAGGCTGGCCCGTGGTTTCTCCGAATTGTCCGCAGAATTTTGGCTCGGGGTTGCTCGCGTCGCTCCGCGATCAACTCGCTCGAATCGGGAAATCAGCCCCAAGCTGGCGGATCCAGAGATTCGCTGAGTTGTCACCTCAGCGCGCGGCACACGAGTGGGGAAGTCGATAAACGCTCAAAGTTGCAGCCGTCACAATGGCGACATACTCACCGGACGGCGAAATGTCAGCATGGTATTCCCCAGGCCTGCCGAATAGGTGATCTGGGCTTTCCAATTCAAAGCAGATCCCGGTGGTTATCGTATCGACGACTCGAATTGTCTCGCCTTTGCTCTCGACCGGAACACCCATTCCAAGGGTAATAAGATCTGTAAAGAACTCAGAGACCTTTTGCCCCAATGAGGTTCGTCGGATGTAGTTGTCAGAGAGAACCCGAATACCATCGAGGGATTGTCCGAATCGAAAGCCCCATCCCTCGCGTTGTGGCAAGCGCGCCAATTCTCTTCCGCGAAAATCAACAACGAGATCAGTCCCGCATCCTGTCATCAGAAGTCGATTCTGGCCAAGGATGGTGACTTTTCCGTCACAACTCGACCGAGGGGGCACCTGGAATGACGCCTCTAGTGCGCCGCCTATCTTCTCAATCCGGACATCATGATCGCCCCGTACCGCGACGAACTCGTCCGTAATCGAAAGGACCTCACCGAGCCCCGCGCGGACAAGGGAGAGCGTCGGCCGCAATCGATAAATTTTCCCGGTGTTATACATCTCGAACGATCCAACAAAGCTGGCCTGATGTTCTGGAGGGATCACAACTTTGATTTGGTTGATCGGGATGGTTAATAAGTCCCGTAAATCGCCGGAGAACAAGGCGGGCGGCACGGCAAGCCTGGATAGAATGCCACCATGGGCAGCTGAATACAACCCCCCGACCATCGCTGGTCTGTCCAGGTCAATAGTCTTGCGTTGCAGAAGCCGGAGCCTTCCCTCGCGAAATTCTGCGGTGAGGATGGTCCCTGTCAGGTCGCCGCCGGAGCCCGGATAGCGGGAGATCGCGATTGTTCCATCAGAGGCGAAAACCAGGGTCGTCGCGACAGCAGGTGCCTCGCTGCCTAGATCCAGCACCGCTATCGGCGGACCCGAAACGCCCGCCAATGCAATCTCGGTAAAGGAGCACAGGAGCACAGCTGTGAATGATCGGATCGCCGCTATTCTGATCGGTCGCTGCATTCAGTTGCCTCATTATGGCATCGCCAGATGGATTTTATATCGGTGGAAGCTGGCAGAACGTTACCATTCATCAGATGAATTGACGTCTCCGCCAACCAAGCGCCTCCCTCCGCAGTTCTCATCACAACGGGGTAGGGACGGAATGTCCGGGGAGTCGTCATTTGACGTGCCCGGTAAATGAAGAACCGAGTAGCCAACGGGCTCAGCCTTGATTCTTCTTTTCCCCCGAATTCCCCCACCCCAAAAACCCATTCACACAAATCTCTCAACTTTCTTCCCGTTATCTTCAATAACTTGCAGACATACCCCCCTTTTTACCCCTGGTCCGTCAGCTAAATTCGGGGCAGATCACCATGCAAGTCATCCTCGCTTACAAGAATTTCGCCGCTAACCGCGCGATCAGTCACATTGGCCTGGGCGTCACTGCGCTCAACGCCGCTAAAAGCCTCCGTGCCGAAGGGATCGAGGCCGCCGTCTGGCCCATCACCAGCGCCGCCGACCTGTCAAACCAGCTGAAGGTCGCCCGGCAAACGGCATCGCCCGCCACGCACGTCGTCGTCTCCGCCCCCTGGCTCTCCACCCCGGACCTCGCGCAGCTCTGCGCCGACCACCCCGAGACCCAGTTCGCCGTTAACTGCCACTCCAACCTCGGCTTCCTCCAGGCCGACCCCAGCGCCATGCGCCTCGTCCGCGAAGGCATCGATCTCGAACGCTGCACCTGGAATTTTCACGTTGCCGCCAACTGCTATCGCCTCACCCGCTGGGTCGAAGCCGCCTATTTCGCGCCCTGCCAGCATCTGCCCAACATGTATTACCTCGATGGCATCGAAGCAAAGCGCGAACGCTACACCGGCGGCACTCTGCGCATCGGCGCGTTCGGCGCCACCCGCGCCCTGAAAAATCTCATGACCGCCGCCGGAGCCGCCGTCGAAATCGCCAACGGCTTCCGCGCCGATCTCGAATTCTGGGTCTCCGCCGGACGCAACGAAGGCGGCGGCTCCGTCATCGACGCCGTGCGCCAGATGACCAACGGCCTGCCCCACGTGAAACTGATCGAAAACGGCTGGCAAACCTGGCCGCAATTCCGCCAGACCGTGCGCCACATGCATCTGCTCCTCCAGCCCAGCTACACCGAAAGTTTCAATGTAGTCACTGCCGATGGCGTGGCCGAAGGCGTGCCCAGCGTCGTCTCGGAAGCCATCCGCTGGGCGCCCGATAGCTGGAAAGCCAAAGTCGACGATGCCGGCGACATTGCGCGCGTCGGTCGCCGTCTTCTTACCAGCCGCCGCGCCCCGCGTCAGGGCCTCGCGGCACTGAAAAAGCACAACAGCCGCTCCATGCGCATCTGGAAGGAGTTTTTGTTTGCCGATTGACTCGCCTGAAAAACGCCAAATTGGCTTCGTTTTTTCGTTTTCGCTTCAGGCACCCAAAACCCATCGCATATAATCTGGAGGAACTACATGGGAACCTCACCGTTCGTAAACCGCCGCGCCGCTCTCGCCTGTCTGCCACTGGTTTGTCTGGGATCGCTCGTCACGACAGCCTGCAACCGAAGCACGCAGCTCCGCATCGCCGTCGTCCCGAAGGGCCAGACCCATATCTTCTGGCAATCCGTTCACGCGGGCGCGGTCAAGGCCGGCAATGAAATGGGAGCGCAAATCCTCTGGAATGGCCCCGCCACCGAACTCGACCTCAGCAAGCAAATCGGCATCGTCGACGATTTCATCAACCAGCACGTGGATGGCATCGCCCTCGCGCCCGCACACGGCGAATCCCTCGTGCCCGTAGTCGAGCACGCAGCCGAAGAACACATCCCCGTCTCGATTTTCGACTCCGGCATCAAGACCGATAAATACGTCAGCTACGTCTCCACCGACAATTACAAAGGTGGCGCGATGGCTGCGCAGCGCATGGCCGAAATCCTCCCGAAGGGCGGTAACATCGCCATTCTCGCCACCGTCGCCGGAGGCGTTTCCACCATGGAGCGCGAGGCTGGTTTCAAAGACACCATCGCAAAAAACTCCACCAACATCAAAATCGTCGCCTTCCAGTACGGCCAGTCGGACCGCGCCATCAGCCTGTCCGTCGCCGAAGATATTCTCACCGCCAACCCCGGACTCGCCGCCATCTTCTGCAGCAATGAATCCGGCTCCATCGGCGCAGTGCAGGGCGCCAAGTCTCACAACCTCGCGGGCAAAGTCAAAATCGTCGGTTTCGATTCTTCACCTACCCTGATCGAAGACGTGCAGGCCGGTAACATCGACTCGCTCGTCGTGCAGAATCCCTTCAAAATGGGCTACATGGTGGTCCAAAGCCTGGTCGACAAAATCCACGGCAAGACGCCCGAAAAGCGGATCGATACCGGAGCCACCCTCGTCACGGCCGCGAATCTGAAAGACCCCGCCGTGCAGGAACTGCTCAATCCTCCCATCCAGCAGTACCTGAAGTAGACATGTCCGAACCTCTTCTCGCGATGACCGGCGTCACCAAGTCGTTCGGGGGGAACTGCGTTCTCGCCGGAGTCGGTCTGGAGCTCTGGCCGCACGAAGTCCACGCGCTTGTCGGTGAAAACGGCGCGGGCAAATCCACGCTGATGAAAATTCTCAACGGCGTCTACACCATGGATTCGGGCCAAATCCGCCTCTCCGGCAACACGCTCCAGATCCGCAGCCCGCACGACGCCCGCCAGGCCGGCATCAGCATGATCTTTCAGGAGCAGATCCTCGCCAACGATCTCACCGTGGCCGAAAACATCTTCCTCGGCATGGAGCCCAAACGGCCCTCCGGACTCCTCGACAACCACAGGCTAGACGTCCAGGCGCAGGAAGTTCTCGAACGCCATCACTTCCCGATCTCCGCCAATACCCGCGTCTCCCGCCTCACCCGCGCCGAAAAGCAACTCGTCGAAATCGCCCGCGCGCTCGCCACTACCGCGCGAGTCATCGTGATGGATGAGCCCACCGCCGTCCTTTCGCAGAAGGAGAGCGAAGAACTTTTCCGCATCATTGCCGAACTCAAGGCCAAGGGTCTGGCCATCGTTTATATCTCGCACCGCATGGAAGAACTCGAACGTCTGGCCGACCGCGTCACCATTCTGCGCGACGGCAAGCTCGTCTTCACGGGCGAAGCGTCATCTATCGACGCGGCTGGAATCATTCGCCACATGGTCGGCCGCGACATCCACGATCTCTATCCGAAGTTGCCGGAACCATCGACTGAGACCGTCCTCGAAGTCACCAATCTCGCCTGCGGTTCGGAATACCGCAACATCTCCTTCGAACTTCATCGCGGCGAAATCCTGGGCTTTGCCGGTCTCGTTGGAGCCGGTCGCACCGCTGTAGCGCGCGGCATCTTCGGTCTCGATCCGCCGGACTCCGGCGCCATCTCTCTGCGCGGCAAGCCAGTCAGTTTCCGCTCTACCGCCGAATCCATAGCCGCGGGCTTCGGCTATCTGACCGAAGACCGCAAAGGCGTCGGCATCCTGCCCGACATGGCTGTAACGCAAAACATCTCCATCGCCGCACTCGATTCCATGAGCAACGGCCCGGTATTGAACCTGTCGGACGAAGCCCGCCGCTGCGGCGAACTCATCCAAAAACTCAAGATCAAAGCGCGATCTTCCTCCATGCCCATCGGACGGCTCTCCGGTGGCAATCAGCAAAAGGCGTTGCTCGCGCGCTGGCTCTTCGCTGGCTCTTCCATCCTTCTTCTCGATGAGCCAACGCAGGGCGTCGATCTCGGAACCCGCGCCGACATCTATCTGCTCATGCGCGAAATCGTAGCCAACGGAGGCTCCATCCTGATGATCTCTTCCGACCTTCCCGAACTTCTCGGCATGAGTCACCGCATCTGCGTCATGCGCCGCGGCGAACTGGTCACCACCATGCCAGCCGCCGGAGCCACACAGGAACAAGTGATGCAGTTCGCCGCGTGAGAGCGATATCAATATGAGAGACCTGCTCAAGAAATTCCTGCCCTTCGCCACGCTGATCGTGCTGTTCGTCGGTCTCGCCATCGCCTCGCCGTACTTCCTGACGGTCGGCAATCTGTCGTCGGTCATCCGCCAGACCACCGTGATCACCATCATGGCGATCGGCATGACGATAGTCATCGCATCCGGCGGCATCGATCTCTCCGTCGGCTCCATGGTTGGACTCACCGGCGTCTGCGGAGCCATGCTGATTTCCAGCCACTACCCCACAGCCATCGCCCTCCTGGGCGCCATCCTCGTAGGCGCGGCGTGCGGTGCTTTAAACGGAGCGGTAGTAGTCTTTCTCCGCATCCCGCCCTTCATTGCGACGCTGGGCGCGCTCGGCATCTATCGTGGCATCACACTGCTGATCACCGGCGGCATTCCCATCGCGAACCTCACGCATGATTTCGGCGTTCTCGCCAACGGCAACGTGCTTCAGATCCCGATCCCGCTCCTGTTCCTGATTGCAGTCGGCGTCGCTATTCATCTGGTCCTGAAGTTCACTAAACTCGGCCGCTACGCCTACGCGATAGGCAGTAACGTGGAAGCCGCGCGCTGTTCCGGGATCCGCATCGGCCTTTATATGGGGCTCATCTACGCGCTGAACGGAGCCCTCGCCGGCATGTCCGGCATGATCGAAGCAGCGCGGCTGGTAACCGGCCAGCCCACCGCCGGCGACGGCTACGAACTCCGCGTGATCGCGGCCGTCGTCATCGGCGGAGGTAGCCTGAACGGAGGGCAGGGAACTGTCATCGGCACCATCATCGGCGCCATGATCATGGGCCTGCTCAGCAACGGATGCAACCTTCTGGGAATTTCCCCGTTTCTTCAGCAAGTCATCATCGGCACTGTAATTATTCTGGCCGTCAGCTTCGACGAATTCCAAAGGAGACGCATGGCATGAGAAGGCTCGCCATCCTCACCTTGAGGCACAATCCCGTTACGACAGGCTTACGCGTCGTCAGGCGGGCGACCGTTGTTGGTAATCAATAGCTGACGGTAATGAAAGAACCATTACAAGTTCACCTTGCGGCTCTCCTTGCAGCGAATCGTCGTCGCCAGGCTCACTGCTGGCGGCGAGTGGAGCAAAGGACTATTCGCGTTCCTGGCTGGCTTCGCGATCATCGACGGTAGCGCGACTTTTCTTATCGCGCGGCGGTTACGAAGAGTTGGTGAAGAGGGGCATGCGTTCAGGCGTTCCCTGGATGCCCTACCGACGGAGGACGCTCGATTGGAGGCCTTGTCCGTTGTCGCAGGTTTGGAATCGTCGGCCAATACTGGGGCTATGCCAAGTGCGGGAGTGCCGGCTGCGGTTGCCGAAATCTTCTCGCGATATCAGCGCATCGTCTTTCCTGGTGGCGATAGACTTGAGTTAGGGCGAAGTGAGCGAGGATTTATCGACGTTGGCCGCTCATTTGATGGACCAAGGTTGCTGGTTCGTGAATCCGACGGCGCTCTATATGCATGAATCAAAGCTAATAAATAAGACGAAGCCGAGAAAATTATCACGGAAATCGAAGATCCGGATAGACGGTTTGCGATCAACCTGCTCGTAAAGTCCCTTGAAGAGTACTTCAGAGAAGAGCCGACCCGTCTTCACGGCCCTTTTGATCTCAGGTTCTTCGTGAACGTTCTGAAGGAATGGGTCGACGACATTTCGGGGCTGCTGCGCGGGACTACACAAATCGAGTACTGGTTTGAGGATTATCCCAAATCAGGTCCAGTTGATGAAGCTCACGACAGTTCTCAGACTGGCCTGCGGCAGGGGCAGGCCTTCAACTATGCGGCAGACCAGAGCGACATGAAGGTGCAGGCTGCGTTGCTGGGCTTGACCGCGCGGGCAAATCTCAAGCAGGTGCTTCTGCTGCCGACGGTTAAACGCCACAAGCACTACGGTGACGATGCGCCACCCGTGCCTGAAGCGCCTGAAGAGGCCTTCGATTTCCTGTTTATGGTTGAGGCGGTCGCTAACGCCCTTAAGCCTGGGAGGCCCGCACGTGTCCTTTTTGAAAGACAGCCTCTATCGTCGGTGAAAAAAAGCTCTCAAATCGGTTGATCAACGCGACTGCTCAGGGCTTCGCCGACCTGTAGGACCGGGACGATTTATCCGACGCGGGATCGTGTGGGGTTGACGCAACTGGTGACCGCGAAATAATGGTTCGGTGGTGGCTTGTCACGACTATCTGCCTGTATGGTCAAAATATTCATGCGAGAGCAGCGGGTGGTCGCAGAATTATGTATTCGACGCGGTGGGAAACCGGTCGGTGAACAGCGGGTACGTGCCGGCGACGACCTTCACGCCGCAGACGTCGGGTTCGACGGTGCCTTACAACACGCAGAATCACTGGGTTGCGGCTGGGTACGACGCTGCCGGGAACATGACATCGGTATCAACGCAATCGATGACGTACGATGCTGAGGGACGGCTGCTGACGCTGACGGACGGGACGAGCGTCACGGACTCGTTCACCTACGGTGGAGATGGGCGGCGGGTGACGAAGACCTCCAACAGCGTGGTGACGACTTACATTTACGATCCCAACGGCCAGTTGGCGATGTATGAATGGGACGACGACGTTACGGTGCCGTTTGGAGCGTCGCCCGACTACCCTTCGCTATTCCACTGGACCGTCAGAAATGGCAATTAGGCGACAAGGACCCCGTCGAAGTCCTCGCGAATCGATCACGTGGGGCTGCTCTCGGCAAATTAACCACGCGATGGCATAACATATTCATCATGAAAGTACTCATCGTTACCGGCGATGGCGGCGAATCCTACGAGACCCTCTATGCCCTCCATCGCATCCGCGAAGAAGGCTACGAAGCCGTAGTGGCTGCGCCTTCCAAACGCCGCCTCCACCTGGTCATGCACGATTTCGAGCCAGGTTGGGACACCTACATCGAAAAGCCCGGCTATGGCGTCTCCTCCGACATCACCATCGCCGAAGCTCGCGCCGCCGATTTCGACGCCATCCTCATCATGGGCGGACGCGCACCCGAATACCTCCGCAACGATAAAATCCTGCTCTCGCTCACCCAGGATTTCGCCCGCCTCGGCAAATGGGTTTTCTGCATCTGCCACGGAATCCAGATCCTCGCCGCCGCCGGCCTCCTCGCCGGCAAGCGTGTGACTTGTTACGAACACATCCGCTGGGAAGTCGAAACCGTCGGCGGCACCTGGTGCAAGGAACAGGCCGTTCGCGACGGCAACTTCGTCACTTCGCAGACCTGGGAATCGCACCCGGAATTCTACCGGGAACTTATGGCCTGCCTCGCTCAGACTCCTGTAGCAGCCGTTCGGGGTGCCTGAAGCGCCATTCCGTCTGGGGTTCTTGGAAGGGCCATTGTCGATTGCTAGACTGAAGAACTGGTCGGGAAGCGCCTGCGGCTGCCTGCGCCATCGTCCTAATTCAATAAACCTGTTAAACGGGGGAGTTCATGGCAGAAGTGCAAAAGTATCTTTTTACTTCCGAATCGGTCACCGAAGGCCATCCGGATAAAGTAGCCGACCACATTTCGGATGCGGTTCTCGATGCTGTGCTCGCACAGGACCCGACGGGCCGCGTGGCCTGCGAAGTCCTGGTTACCACCGGCACCTGCATCGTGGCAGGCGAGATCACCACCAATTGCTACGTGGATGTTCCGAAAATTGCCCGCGATACGATCGCCGAAATCGGTTACACGGACGCGGCGTTCGGCTTCGACGCCAAGACCTGCGGCGTCCACAATCTGATTCAGAGCCAGTCGCCCGACATCGCGATGGGCGTGGATACGGGTGGCGCCGGCGATCAGGGCCTCATGTTCGGCTTTGCCTGTAATGAAACCGATGAACTGATGCCTCTGCCTATCCAGCTGGCTCACCGCCTCTGCGAAAAGCTCTCGGAAGTGCGTAAGGCCGGCGGCCTGAAGTATCTCCGCCCGGATGGCAAAAGCCAGGTTTCGGTGGAATATGTGGATGGCAAACCGACCCGCATCGACGCCGTCGTGATTTCGACTCAGCACGGCGACGATGTCTCAACCGAACAGCTTCGCGCTGATGTTCGTAAGTACATCATCGATGCCGTCGTTCCGCAGAACATGGTGGACGCCAACACCAAATACCACATCAATCCGACCGGACGTTTCGTCATCGGCGGACCCCACGGCGATACCGGCCTCACCGGACGCAAAATCATCGTCGATACCTACGGCGGCATGGGCCGTCACGGTGGCGGCGCGTTCTCGGGTAAAGATCCGACAAAGGTCGATCGTTCGGCCTGCTACATGGCCCGTTACATCGCGAAGAACCTTGTGGCCGCTGGTCTCGCGACCCGCGTGGAAGTGCAGCTCGCTTACGCGATTGGCGTGGCGAACCCCGTTTCCGTCATGGTGGACACTTTCGGCACCGGGACCCTCTCGGGCGCTGAATTGACCGAACTGGTTCGCGCGAATTTCCCGCTGACTCCGAAGGGCATCATCGATCACCTGCAGCTGCGCCGGCCCATCTACAAGAAGACTGCCGCGTTCGGCCACTTCGGCCGCTCCGGCGATATGTTCTCCTGGGAAAAGACCGATAAAGCGGAAGCTCTGCGGCACGCCGCGAAGGCTTACACGCTGGCCGCCGTCGGCCGCTAATCCAGTCGACGCGCCCTCTTATGTGCGCCTGCGGCTGTTTCGTACTTTTAGCCGCGGTAGGCGGACTCGCTTACTGCTATATCCATGGCCTCTGGCTACCGTTCGCGGCGATTATCGCCGTCACGGTAGCCATTGCCGTTTTCGGCAAGAAGTATTCCGGCTGGCGTCCGCCTCCGCGGAGTTAACTCACTATGGGGTCTTCGGAACTCCGCTCTCCTTCACAAGATCACTCCAATGTGCGCGCTCGGATTGGATGAAAGCCGTGAATTCTCCGGGCGAGGTGGCGCCGCTTTCTCCGCCCTCATCCGTGATTGCCGTCTTTATCCCGGGAGTCAGTAATATGCTCCTGATAGCCTGATTCAGCTTCGCAACGATATCTGCCGGTGTGCCGGCCGGGGCGAGAACGCCGGTCCAGATACGGAGTTCATAGCGCGAAATGCCAATTTCGGCGAATGTCGGGACGTCGGGCAGTCCCGGCAATCGTGCCGGCGCCGCTACGGCTAATGCCTTCTGCAAACCCTGCCGGATGGCTGGCAGTGCCCCCTTGCAGGGATCGAACATTAGGGAAGCCTGCCCGGCCAGAACGGCCTTGCGGGCCGGTCCCGCTCCATCGTACGGCAGATGACGAATCTCCACATTCGCTCTCTTCTTAAATAGCTCGCCCGCGACCTCTTCGGGGCTTCCGTTACCGTTCGAAGCATAAGAGAGACTCTCTGGTTTGGCTTTCGCCAAAGCAATCAGTTGTGTGGCGGAGGACGCCTGCACCGCCTGAGAGGCCACCAGGAGGATCGGTGAAGATTCCAGGAGGGCAACGGGAACGAAGTTCTTCTCGGGATCGAACGGCAATGAGGAATAGGTGTACTGGTGAACGGCCAGCGGCCCGATAGAGCCCAGAAGCAGAGTATAGCCATCCGGACTGGCGACGGCGGCAGCCGCAGTGCCGTTGTTACCACCCGCGCCGGGAATGTTATCCACGATGACCGGCTGGCCCAGCTTGTCTGCCAGTCCTTTCGCGACCAGGCGTCCCCAGTAATCAGCGCCACCGCCCGCGGGGAACGGCACGATCAGGCGGAGCGGTTTTACAGGGTACTGCGCGGCAACCGGGGCGGAACTCTGGCCGAAAGAAACGGCCGCCGATACTATACTGACCGCGAGTAATACAACTCGAGACTTGCTGAGCATTGTCATCCTCAATGATTACGTATACCACCATTGGAGGCCCGTCGCGTGTAATCGGAAAATGGTATTGCCCGGCGGCGGCGAAACAAGCTACCATGATTCTCATGGCACTTTTTTCCGGCGCTCGCAAGGGTCAGCAGTTGTTCCAGAGCGGCCAGTACGCACGGGCCGCAAAGGAGTTGCTCCCACTGGCACGTAAGGGCAACGCGACCGCGCAGTACTATATCGCGCGAATGTTTCATGAGGGCAAAGGACTGCCTGAGGACAATTCGGCGGCGTTTACCTGGGCGAAGAAGGCGGCTGAACAGGGAGATGGTGACGGCGAGGCATTGCTTGGGATCCTGTACGCCATTGGCAAAGGTGTGGCAAGAGACGACGACGAAGCAGCTCGCTGGTTTCATAGAGCTGCGGCCCGGGGGAATGCAATCGGGCAATCGAAAATGGGCCTCTGTCACCTGCGCGGGGCTGGCGTCCCCAGGGACTCGGTGAAGGCTTATATGTGGTTTGATCTGGCTACGTCAAATTCCGGTGGCCACGATCAGATGTGTAACTGCGATTTGCGCGATACGTTTGCCACCATGGATCTGACACCTGCCCAAATCCTGTTAGCGCAGAAAATGGCGCACGCATGGAAACCGAACTTGCACCACGAAGTGGATTCCACTAACTCACCGTCAGCAATATCTTAAGCACTCCAGGCCGCGCCGCGCGCGCGAACGCTGCCGGGGCCTGCGAAAGCGGCAGCCGGTCCGATATCAGTGAGGCCACATCCACCGCGCCGGTCCTGAGCAATTCAAGCGCAGGTTCGAAGCGGCCGCAGCGAGAGCCGATCAGCGTAATCTCTTTCACGATCACCGGCGCCGTATCCACCGGCACTTCCCCGTGAACGGTTGATTTCAGAATCACCGTGCCGCGCGGTTCCACCATCGCGACTGCCGCGCGAAGGCCAGCCGGCGAGCCTGTCGCGTCCACCACATATGGGAACGCCGCGGTGGGCAGCGGCCGGTTACCGATGACCTCCGTTTCGATTCCACGCGCCGCGGAGATGCGCAGCTTTTCGGCGTGCTTGCCGAATTGACCCACCTGGCAGCCATGTGCGTATAAAACCTGGGCGATCAGCAGCCCCAGCTTGCCATCGCCCAGTACTGCGACCACCCTGGAGGCGATCGCAGGGACCTGATCCAGAATCTCGCAGGCCGCTGCCAGCGGCTCCGCGAAGACAGCCGCTTCGAGCGGAATCCCATCGGGCACCACATGCAGATTGCGTTCCGGCAGCGTGAGGAATTCGCTGAACGCGCCGGGATGTTTGACGATGCCGAGAACCGTTCTGTGCGGACAATGACGGCCCAGTCCACGCCCGCACCACGAACAGTGCTGGCAGGCGAGATTGATCTCACCCACCACGCGCTTGCCGATCAGATGGTGCGAATCGGCCTCCACAACTTCGCCGACGAACTCATGGCCGGGCGTGCCGGAGAAGCCGTAGTAGCCGCGCTGCAGCTCCAGATCGGTATTGCAGATGCCCGCGAGCAGCAGACGAATCAGAGCGAAGCCTTCGGGACGCTCGGGGCGCGGCGTATGGCGAACTTCGACAACGCCCGCGTCGAGATGGACAGAGACCATGCGCCGATTATGCCAGTCAGATACTGATCACGGGGCATGGCGCTTCGCGCATGATCCCGTAGGCTTCCGTGCGCAGGTCGCCCGCGAAGCGATTCACCACGCCACGGCCGATGACGATCAGATCGGCGTTGAATTTTTCCGCCGCCTCGTGCACCACCTTCGACACGCTGCCCACCTGCACGAAGCTGTCGAAACTGGTGCCCGCTTCTTTTTGCAGCTTCGCGATTTCTTCGCGCGCGAAGTCAGCGAGGAAAACTTCGAGCGGCTGATCGAAGTACATTTCCGGACGTACCTCGGCAGCCGGCACGGCGTGAACGATGTGGACGGCAGCCCCGGCTTCGAGCGCAATTTCCCTGGCGTATTTCAGCAGCGAAGCGCTTTCCGGAACCAGTTCGATCGCGCACAGAATTGTCTTCAGCTCGGTGTGGGCCGGGCGCGCGGTTGCGTCCGGAGACTCCTCCAGACGAACTCCGGTCCAGACGGCACATTCGCAATCGTGCAGCGCTTTGGTGGTCACCGAGCCCAGCAGTTTTCGGTGCAGGGCGCCGTGTCCGTGCGTCGGCATCATGATGAGATCGGCGTTCCAGGAATGCGCGAGCTCGGAGATGCAGGCGCCGGGATCGCCTTCCTCTACCATGCGTGTGACGGACATGTGGGGGAACTCCTGCATGGCGAAGGTTGCCAGTTCCTGCTCCGCCTCGTCTTTGAGGCGCGGCATGTCGAGGACAGCCACGTAGCCGCCATCGGCGGAAGCCCAGGATTGCGGCGGTTCCACGACATGAACCAGCGTGACGGCGGCTTTATAGCGTGTGGCAAGAGCGATGACGAAAGGCACCGCGCCGTAACAGCGCGGCGAAAAATCGACGGGAAACAGAATGTGGCGGAAACTCATATCACAGCCTCCTGCCTTGTCTCGTAGCACGATGAGAGCCAGGCGGAACCGCCTGAAACCGTGGAATTTTCTGGCGTATCTGCGCGATTGTGCGCGACCCGCGGGCCGGAAGCGTTATTTGACTCGATGAGCCGCACTGGCAATTTTAGATAAAGGCCGGCGTCTGATAGCCGAAATTATCCAGATTCGGGAAGACATAGTCCAGGTCAGCTTGCGCGGTGAGGCCGAACCATTTGGCGAGAGCGGCGTTATACTGATCGCCGGATGCGCTCGGTACCCAGGTGCCGCGGCTCCCGGAATCGTCGGTGCCGGCCAGCGTCAGGCTGGGAAAAGTGCCGTACAGGTTGCCGCCTTTCACTGCGCCGCCCATGATCAGCGAATGGCTGCCCCATCCGTGGTCCGTTCCTGCATTGCCGTTGGGCTGCAGGGTGCGGCTGAAGTCGGACTCCGTAAACGCGGTCACGCTGTTCTGCACGCCGAGCGATCCCATGGCCTGGTCGAACGCCGCCAGCGCGTTGGCGAGGTTGCTGTAAAGCGTCACCTGCTGCGCCAACTGATTGGAATGGGTGTCATAGCCGCCCTGGCTGCAAAAGAAGATCTGTCTGGTGGCGCCCAGCGCGGAACGCACCTGGATCAGCTTGGCCACCTGCGCGAGCTGCGAGCCGATATCGGTGTTGGCAAACGTAACGCCCAGGCTGCTGCTGCCTGCGACTGCGGTGTTCACCGCCTGAGCCACGCCGATGGCGTCCTTCAGCGAATTCTGCGCCGCCTGAATCAGGGTGACGCCGCTCGACAGGCTGAGCATATTCTGCAGGGCGACGGACCCCGGATCGGTGGCGGGAGCGACGAGTCCGAAATTGCTGGTGTTGACGGTAGAGGGCTGGGTGCTCTCGCCGACTAGCTGAAGCGAATTGCCGCTGATGCTGATGCAGGGCGGCACCAGGGTTCCGGAGATCCCGGTGAGTCTGTCGGCCAGGCGTCCGGACCAGCCCGTGGTTGCGCCTCCCTGCGGCACGCCGTTCTGCCACGCGTTTTGCTGATCGGCATGCGAATACAAGTTCACCGGTAACGTGACGGCGCTCAGTTGCGGCAGGCCGTTGGAACCGCGCGGCACGGGCTTCACCAGCGGGCCTACGTTGGCGAGCAGCGCCAGGCGTTTGGATGAGTTGTACAGCGGGGCAATGGGAGCGAAGCTGGGGTGCAAACCGTAGGCCGCTCCGGTGGCAGGGTCCTGAATGGCTATCAACGAACTCTGCGGCAGGGCCAGGTTCTGCCGAATCTTCTGATAGTTGGCGTAAGTGGCTGCGTCGTTGGGAACCAGCAGGTTGTTGGCGTCATTGCCACCGAGCAGGAAGATGCACACAATCGCTTTATAGTCGCTGGCCGTTTGAGCCCGCGCAGTCATCAGGCCCGCGGTGCCAAATGCGGCCGCCGCGCCGATGGCGGATAGCGTCTGGCAGCCGGTGCGAATAAAATCGCGGCGCGATGGAATCTGTTGGATTTTCATGGCGTTCTTTTCCCCTTTACTGGCGAACCTGGTATTGCGGCGAGGCCGCCGCCGCATAGAGCGCGCTTTTTACCCGCGCAGCCACGCTGGTGGAAGTGCTGGCCGCGGTGGTCAGCAGAGTTCGCACATTGCTATCCATTTCGCCCCGGAACAGTGCCTGGTTCAGCGCCTCCACCAGATCGGGCGGATTGTTGGCGAGATCCTGCAGGTTAGCAAGATTGACGCTGATTGTG
>Ga0302140_10001339_pt1 | contig 32134 bp, 26 predicted proteins | sample I_Bog_E1_1_FD_202095 | JGI IMG/M metagenome (GOLD analysis project Ga0302140, IMG submission 202095) | Peat permafrost microbial communities from Stordalen Mire near Abisko, Sweden - I_Bog_E1_1 | ecosystem: Environmental > Terrestrial > Soil > Wetlands > Peat | place: Sweden: Abisko, Stordalen... | reverse complement strand
TTCAGGCCTCCCCTACGGAACTCCGCTGTCCATTGTCAATTCTCAGGGCTGCGGCGGCAGCAACAGCGAGGGCGATACCAGCGCGATCTGGTGGCCCGACCTGCGCACCAACCAAACTAACACCACGATCGCGGTCAAGGTCAGGTTCTAGCTTTCCTTTTCAGTCAGGTCTGGCCTCCGCAAGAGAGGCCAGACCCGCTAACTCGACAAATCTCAATTACTACGATTTCTTGAGGGACTGATTATGCGGATTTGATGCGGAACGATGCACGCTTAGAGAGTCACCACTCAATCTTGCAAACAGCAGCACCGGGATTGTTTCCGATTCCGGTGCTGCCAGAGCACAGCGAACAACATCGCAGTTTGGTCCCGAATGGAAAAGCATCCGGCGATTATTACTGAAGGATGCTGCTGAAACAGGAGAGTCATCGCTCATGGAGTTGGTCCTCAATCTCGGCTGGGTGGTGCTGGCCACAGCGATGTGCTGGCTGTGGGTGCGCCAAGCTCGGCGCGAGGGTCCGGGGCCCCAAGCGCAGTTCATTGCCTTGGCGCTAGTCCTCTCCACTATGTTTGTTGTGATCTCGCTCTATGACGACATGGCGATGGCGCAGAACCCCGCCGAGACAAGCTGTTTCCAGCGCGAGGATTTTTCAGGCGCGCGCGCACACGCCATGCTGCATCCGGTCGCGAACTTCACTCTACCGCTCGTTTCAGAGCCTTCTTTTGAAGTAATTTACCTCGGTGTGGTGAGCGATCATCCTGCTCCTGTCTTGCGGTCGCCCGCACTGGGTTCCATTCAGAGCCGCCCTCCTCCCGCTGCATGATCCCTCGCTTCCTTCGCCAGAAAGCAATAGGTTGATTCACTTCCTAAGTCAGCAATGCGCACCATTGGCGCAAGGCGCATGGGACGTTCGTCAACCCTATCCGCCCCGAGTGTGCGGGGCACAGTTTGCTTCATCTGCTCGATGCAACTTCATGAGAATCTGCGAAACAGCAATCGCCTAAAAACTCGAGGCCCTGCGATGAAAAACAATGCTCTGAAACTTGGTTTGCTGCCGGTGTTATTGGGAGTGCTCTTGGCCATCAGCGGCTGCAAGAGCGATAAGGTGAAGGCAGACGAAGAGGCCCCGCCACCGGCCAAGGTGATTTCCGGGGTCGACGTCACCTTTTTCGCGGTCGACCATCCGGAGATGTATCCGATCGCAACAACGACCGAATACCAAGCTCCGTCGCAATTGTTCGTGACCGGCACTGTAATTCCGGACATTGCGCGAAATGTTCCGGTGATTTCGCTTGCCTCCGGCCGCATTGTAGACATCCGCGCTCGCCTCGGCGACACGGTAAAGAAGGGCCAGCTCTTGCTGCGTGTTCGCAGCGACGACATTTCGGGAGGCTTCGACGCCTACCGCAAGGCTATCTCCGATGAGCTGCTTGCGCGCAAGCAATTGGATCGAGCGAAGCAGCTCTACGAGCACGGGGCCATAGCGCTGGGAGACCTGGAGGTCGCGCAAGACACCGAGGACGACGCCAAGACCACCCTCGATACCGCGACTGAGCATCTTCACCTGCTTGGCAGCGATCCCGATAATCCGAAGGGAATCGTCGATATCCTCGCCCCGGTTTCCGGCGTGATCACCGATCAGGAAGTGACGAACTCGGCGTTCGTGCAGGCCTACTCTACGCCGAGCCCATTCACTATTTCAGACCTAACCACCGTGTGGATCGTCTGTGACGTCTACGAAAGCGACATGGCTAACGTGCGCCTCGGGCAAACCGCCGAGATCAAGCTGAACGCCTATCCGGACAAAGTTCTCAAGGGAACGATCAGCAACATCGGTTCGATTCTCGATCCGAATATCCGCACAGCGAAGGTCCGTATTGAATTGGCCAATCCGGGCGAGATGATGCGGCCGGGCATGTACGGCACGGCCACTTTGTTCGGCAAGCAGAAGCGGACCTACACGGCTGTCCCTACGTCCGCGATTGTGCATCTGCACGACCGCGATTGGGTCTTCGTTCCAGCGCAAGAGAAGTTTAAGCGGATTCAGGTCGTCAGTGGAGAACAGTTGCCGAACAATATGCAGGAGATTCTATCCGGGTTGCAGCCTGGCCAGCAGGTGGTGACAAACGCGATCAATCTCGAAAATGTTATCGACAATGAATAACGCTCAACTCCAATGCTCGAGGAAGAAAGCATGATTCGCAATCTCGTAGATTTTGCTCTCAATAATCGGTACGTGGTGCTGGCGATCGGTGTGCTATTGCTCGCCTGGGGGGCGGTGTCGTTTCACAACATGCCCGTCGAGGTCTATCCGGACATCGCCGATAATTACGTGCAAATCATCAGCCAGTGGTCGGGGCGTTCCGCCGAAGAAATGGAACAGCAGGTATCGGTTCCCGTCGAAATTCAGATGTTCGGTATTCCGCATCTCACGACGGTGCGCTCGGAATCGATTTTTGGCCTTTCCCTGGTTACGTTGATCTTCGACGACCAATCGGTCAACGAATGGAACCGCCAGAAGGTGCTCGAAAGGCTCACGCAGGTCAATGTGCCGGCGGGAGTGCTGCCTCAAATCGGAACGGACTGGAGCATGACGGGCCAGATCTACTGGTACACAATCCGGAGCACGAATCCGGCGTATGACCTGATGAATTTGAGGAGCATCGAAGACTGGACTCTGTACAAGGAATTCAGGAAAGTTGGGAACGTCGTGGACGTGAGCGACTTCGGCGGCACCGCGCGCGAATATCAGGTGCGCGTCGACCCGAATAAGCTCATCTCCTACGGCTTGAGCATCAGCCAGGTCGAGCAGCAGTTGGCCATCAACAACGTGAATGCCGGCGGCAGCTTCGTCGAAGAGGGCATGCAGCAACTGAACGTCCGCGCGCTCGGACTTTACCGCAATGTGCAGGATATCGAGAACACCGTGCTGACGACTACGCATGGGGCTCCCGTTCGCGTAAAGGACATAGCCGTCGTCGAGTGGGGTCCCAGAATTCGGCTGGGGCACATGGCCAGAGCCGATCATCGTCCTGACGGCGTCATTGTAGATGAGCCCGACGTCATCCAGGGCGGCGTGCTGATGCGCAAGGGGGCCGAAGAAGGTCCCACGCTCGACGGGATTCACAAGAAGGTGGAGGAGCTCAACAATCACATCCTGCCGGAGGGTGTGAAGGTCATTCCCATGCTCGACCGCAGCGATCTGCTTCATTACACGCTGCACACCGTGCTGCACAACCTTGGCGAGGGGATGATCCTGGTTACGATCATTCTGTTTCTTTTCCTCGGCAATGTTCGCGGGGCCATCATTGTTGCGCTCACCATTCCGTTTGCCTTGCTTTTCGCATCCATATTTCTCAACCTGAGCCATATCCCCGCCAACCTGATTTCACTTGGCGCGCTCGACTTTGGAATGGTTGTGGATGGCGCTGTGGTGATGGTCGAGAACATCATGAGGCACTTGAGCCACGCAAGGAACAGCTCAGCGGAATCGGGCCGCATTACGATGAGCCGGCAGTCGCCGGTAGAGATGATCCGCGATGCCGCTCACGAGGTCCAACGGCCGGTTTTCTACGCCATTGCCATCATCATCACCGCCTACATGCCGATCTTCACGCTCCAACGCGTCGAAGGGCGTTTATTCCGGCCCATGGCCTGGACCGTTGCCTTCGCACTACTTGGCGCCATCGTATTCTCAATTTTCCTTGTGCCTGTGCTTGCCGCCCTGCTATTCCCGCATGGTGTCAAGGAATGGCGCAACCCGGTGATGGAGTTCCTGAAGGACCGTTACCGGGGCGGGGTGAAGTGGGCTATTGAGAATCGCTGGATCACCGTCGGCGTTGGCCTGGCTTCGTTGGCCGTCGCTCTTTTCCTGACGTTCAGCGGCGTCATTGGCTCAGAGTTTCTGCCCCACTTGGACGAAGGCGCTATTTGGGCGCGTGGCGCGATGGCGAACAGCGTAGGCGAGACGGAAGGCACACGCTTCACCCAGCAAAGCCGCTATATCTTCGCTTCATTTCCCGAGGTCACCAAGGTCGTTTCGCAAGCCGGAGCACCCGACGATGGAACCGACACGGGAGGATTCGGCAACACGGAATATTTCATCGACTTGAAGCCCAAGGACCAATGGCGGCCCGTCTTTCATCAGAATAAAGAGGAGCTGATCGCGGCGATGGATCGCGAAGTGGAGAAACAGCCAGGGGCTTTCTGGAACTTCTCCCAGCCCATTGAGGACAACGTGGATGAAACGATGACCGGCACGAAAGGCGGACTGTGTGCCAAGCTTTACGGGCCTGAGTTGGACGTTCTCGAGGAGAAGGGCGAAGAGATCAAAGAAGTGATGGCCAAGATTGACGGGGTCAAGGATTTGGGAATTCAACGCGATACGGGCCAGCCGAATATCGACCTCACCGTTGACCGTCTGGCGGCTGCGCGCTTCGGCATCAATGTGGCCGACATCCAGGACGCGATACAAACCGCGGTGGGGGGAAATCCGGTCAGCCAGGTGCTGCAAGGAGAGGCAGTCTACAACGTGGTGGTGCGCTATCAGAAACCGTATCGCGATACCAAGGAGGCTATTCAGAATATTCGACTGCTCTCTCCCTCGGGAGAGCGCGTCTCGCTGGCTCAGTTGACCAAAGCCCAGATTCGCGATGATGCCTACGACATTTACCGGGAAGACGGTTCCCGCTATGTGGCCATCCGCTTCGAGGTTCGCGGGCGCGATCTGGGCACCACGGTCAAGGAATCCATCGACAAGATCGCTAAGGATGTACAGTTGCCGCGTGGCTATCACCTCGAATGGTCGGGAGAATACGATAGCGAAAAGCGAGCCGAAGCGAGGCTGCTCTTCATCGTGCCCCTGACGATCTTTTTGATCTTCATCATTCTTTACACCATGTTTCGTTCCTTCAAATGGGCGCTGCTGATTCTCCTCAACGTGGCCATGGCTCGCGTTGGAGGCTTGCTCGCTCTCCTTGTGACCGGCACATTCTTCAGCGTATCTTCCGGTGTCGGCTTCCTGGCGCTCTTTGGAGTCTCGGTTCAGACGGGCGTCATCATGCTTGAATACATCAATCAGCTTCGAGCCCGAGGTTACACTCCGGCAGGCGCTGCGATCGAGGGCGCCGTCCTGCGGCTTCGCCCCATCATGATGACGATGCTGGTGGCGACTCTGGGCCTGCTTCCCGCCGCCATGTCGCACGCTATCGGTTCCGACTCGCAGCGGCCATTTGCCATTGTCATCGTAGGAGGATTGATGTCCGACCTCCTGTTGAGCATCTTCCTTCTGCCCACGTTGTATGTCTGGATTGCGCGGGAGGGAGACGTGCTCCCGAAACCGGAGGTGACCTTTGAAGCCTAAGCTGGTATCAGTCTTGACGCTAAGTATCGGCATTTGTGCTTTGAGCACCGCGTTCCTTGCGAGTTACGCCAGTGCGCAGCAGGCGCTCATGTGGGATGAGGTTAAGGCGAAATTCGAAGCGGTGAATCCGGTATTGAAAGCGGATGCGGCCAATGTGGAGGAGATGAAGGCCGAGGAGATCACAGCGTTTCTCCGCCCTAATCCGCAGTTCACCTTGTCGGTCGATGGTACGCAGATCGCACCACGCAATGGAGCCTGGACCCCCGTCAAGGGCACAACCGAGCAGCCTAACTTCAGTTACCTGCATGAGCGGGAACATAAGCGAGAGCTGCGCCTGGAGAGCGCCAAGGAAGGCACGCAGATTACCGAATCTCAGCACGTTGACCTGGAACGCAATCTGATCTTCGGCCTGCGCTCGGCCTTTGTGCAAACTCTTCAGGCCAAGGCCGTGCTGGCGCTGGCCAAAGCCGACCTGGAGTACTACGACAAGATCATCGACATTAGCCGGGCCCGCTTTAAAGCAGGCGACCTGGCCAAGATCGACTTGGCCCGCATCGAGCTTCAGCGCGTGCAATACGAGTCTGAAATCGAGACTGCAATCGTCAACCTGCGCCAGCAGAAGATTCAGCTCCTGCTGCTGCTTGACGACCGTACGCCGGTTGATCAGTTTGACGTGACCGGAGTTTTTGAGCTAGGCCCGGACTTGCAGCCACTTACCGATTATCACCAGATTGCGCTGGACAACAGGCCGGACCTGCGGGCAGCTATCGAGACGATCCAGCAATCGCAAACCAATCACAAACTCGCCATCTCCAATGGTTCCACCGATCCAACCTTCGGCGCGTGGTACACGAATAACGCCTCGACCAATAACCCGAATGGCAACCAAACTCTCGGCCTCAGCGTCAGCATTCCGCTGCGGATATTCGACAAGAACCAGGGCGAGAAAAAGCGGACGCTGATCGACGTCGACAGAAGCCAGCAGGCAGCCGAGGCGGCCAAAGCGCAAGTATTCAGCGACGTGGACAATGCCTACGAATTGGTGCGCAGCAATATTGCGCTGATCAAGCCATACAAGGCGCAATATCTCGATCAATCGCTTTATGTGCGCGACACCGTAACTTTTTCCTATGAGCACGGAGGGGCATCGCTGATGGACTTTCTCAATGCGCAGAGCGACTACCGCGTCGTTCAACTTGCCTATCTGCAGTTAATCGGCGCGTATATGACGGCCGCTGGCCAAATGAATCTTGCCGTAGGTCACGAGGCAATTCAATGAAAGAATGCTAATTTAAGAAGCGCCATCCATTGCATGTCTTTCGAGGGGTTTTCGGAAAGGTCGAATCATGAAAAGAAGTCAAGTTCGCGTTTACATCGAAGAAATCGGCATCCTGCCTTCTGTGCGTGTGACAACACAGGAGCTTGCACGTTTCGCAGCGGAGACCGTGTACTCAGGGGGGATTCCCATCGCAGAGATCACGTTGACCACGCCTGGCGCCTTGGCCGTGATCAACGACTTGGCAAATCGCTTTCCGGATATGGCCGTGGGGGCAGGCACTGTGTTGGACGATGAGTTGGCGCGCCGCAGCGTCGACGCCGGCGCTAGCTTTCTGACGAGTCCGGGGTTTGTTCCGGAGGTGGTGGCCTACGCAAGGAAAGTAGATGTCTGTGTGCTTCCGGGAGCTTTAACGCCGTCCGAGATCATCGCAGCCTGGAAAGCCGGTTCGGACTTTGTCAAGATTTTCCCAACAGGTCTTGTGGGCGGCATTCAGTACGTGCGTGCGCTCAAGGTTCCGCTTCCTCAGATTCCATTGATTGCGACAGGCGGAGTTAATCAACTGACGGCATCAGACTTCATTCTGGCCGGCGCAACTGCCATTGGATTGGGTGGAGCACTGCTGCCCAAGGAGGCGTTGCACTTTCGTCAGGACGATCGTATCCATGAACTGGCGGGTAGGTTTCTTGCCATGGTGCGAGACGCGCGAGCTTTGCGAGAAACTTATTACTAACGTAGGCCCATTGTCTTTATCTATCAACATATTTAAGCCTCGCTCAAAATAATATTGTATTCCTACTGTTTTCTTCATGCTTCCCTCACGTTTTCGCCTTAATACTCAATCATGGGAGGTATTAAACACATGACTCGCAACCGATTCACAACATGGATTCTCTCACTCGCATTTGCAGGTGTTGGAAGCGTACAGGGAGCTGCCGCTTCTGCGGAGACGGGCGACCATCAAACCCAGACGCAATTGAAACAGCTGGCGCGTGACGCTCACGCTCCAGAGCAATACAAGTCTTTGGCAAACTACTACGGCGAACGGCAGAAGGACTATCTGCAAAAGGCCGCGGACGAGAAGATCGAGTGGGCGCGGAGAAGTCAAAACGTGACGGGTATCCTGGCTAAGTACCCACGGCCTGTAGACTCGGCACGGAATCTTTACGAGTACTACATGACAAGGGCGTCAGAGGCAGGAACGCTCGAGGCGAAGTATACCCGACTGGCGGCTCCAGATGCTCTTGTAAATGCGCAATGACGCTCCGCACATCTGCAGCATGGCCTCAGAAAAGCCCCAGGAACAACGGAGGGGGGAATTCGTTAATGAATCCTCCCCCTCTTTTTTCTTCATTTCAAGCATGCAATCTGAATAAATTCCTTATGTTTTCATCATATGTCGCAGGCTAGGATTGAGTTAAGTTGTGAATTGCACGAATCGAGCAAGACATAATCCACATGACGAATTCAGTTGTTTTCGTTTGGGCACAACTGCCAAAAGGAATTCGGATACTGACACAGTGTTTGCTGGCGAGCGTGGTCCTCGCTTTGCTAACTTATAGCGGGTTCGTCCTCCAAATAAATCTTTTGACGATTAGTCTCCTCTATTTGCTGGTTGTCGTGGCCGTAGCTTCGGGTTTTGGTATCTGGCAGGCGTCATTTACGTCGTTCCTGGCGGTACTCTTGCTTGACTATTTCTTTGAGCCGCCTATTTTCAGCTTTGAAGTTGAAAACCCAGGGATCTTTGTAGCGCTTGCAACATTCGAGGTGACGGCGCTAACGATCAGCCGGTTGCATGCACGCGAAATGCGGAGAGCCAGAGAGTCGGCCGTCCATCTCAAGGGGATGGAGCACCTGTATGAATTAAGCCGCTGTACATTGCTTCTGGATTTGCGGCAGCCGCCCGGGCCTCAACTGGCGGCCCTTATTCAGCGGATATTTGAAGTACGTGCGGTTGCCTTGTTTGATATGAGCATGGGACGTCAAGACAGATTGGGCGAGTGGGGAGCGGACGAAGAGGATCTGGCGAAAGAATGCTACATGCATCATGCGCCACAGAATAATCCGCAAACACAAACTTTGCAGCGCTTGTTGCAAACCGGGGAAGGAGCAGGGCCTGTAGGTGCATTGGTCGTGCGCGGGCCGCTGAATCCCTTGGTGGTTGATGCACTTGCGGCGCTTGCCGCAATTGCGATAGATCGTCATCAGTCGTTTGAAAAAGAGGACAGGGCTGAGGAGGCAAAACGGAGCGAGGTGTTACGCGCAGCGGTTATGGACGGCCTGGCGCATGAATTGAAAACACCATTGACTGCTGTTCAGACTGCCAGTTCGGGTCTGCTTGAGCTGGGAGGATTGACGGAGCCGCAGGCCGAACTGGTGGGGCTTATTGACGATGAGGCCGTTCGCATGAATGATCTCTGCACGCGCATGCTGGTGACTGCAAAGCTCGACGGGAGACTGGTCGGTCTGGATATGGACGAAGTGAATGTTAAGGATTTGGTATTAACGGCGTTGGCCGACAGGCCAACGCCATTGGGAAAGGACAGGATGAAGATTGTTGTTGACGATCCCAACCTGACCGCAAATGTGGACAAAAAACTGGTGGTTATGATCCTCACTCAATATATTGACAACGCACAAAAGTATTCGATACCTGATACGCCAATTGAGGTCGCCGCGCGAAAGAGTCATACCGAGGTGCTCTTTTCGGTTCATAACTTTGGATCCACGATTCGAATTGAAGATCGGGAACGGGTATTCGACCGCTTCTTCCGGTCCTCCGATCAGAAGGACATCGCTCCTGGCACTGGAATTGGTCTTTCTGTCGTGAAGAAGGCTGCACAAGCTCATCAAGGACATGTGTGGGTGGTTAGCGACGATCAGGAAGGAACGACATTCTTTCTTTCCCTTCCTGGGGGAGTAAGGAGGCAGCAATGAATAGCGATCCGGCCAGCGCCAGGCAGGGCACTATCCTTGTAGTGGACGACGACGCTTCTACGCGACGGGCATTGCGTGTTACTTTGTCCGGAATGGGCTTTACTGTTGTTGAAGCTGCACGCGGCGAAGAGGCTTTGTCGCTGGCCCGGGTGTCGTGGTTCGATGCGGTGCTAATGGACGTGGATATGCCGGGTATGGGCGGGGTAGAAGCCTGCCGGTGCATCCGGCATGCGATAGCCAGATTGCCTATCTTGATGTTGACAGTGATGGACAGCGAGGATGACAAGGTTCTTGCGCTGGATGCCGGCGCCGACGATTACATTACAAAACCTTTTCAAGTCCGGGAGTTGACAGCACGATTGCGTTCCGCAGTGAGAAGAAGAAGCGCTCAGGACTCAAACCGCGACGCACCGATTCGTCATGGCCAGCTTGAGCTGGACCCGGTGAAATACCGCGTATCAAAGAGCGGACGCCAGATTCACCTGACACCCAAAGAATTCGAGGTGCTGCATTATCTGATGATGCACGCTGGCGAGCCGATTCCTCACGCTCGTCTGCTGAAATCTGTTTGGGGGCCCGAATACGGAAACGAGCTCGAATACCTTCGAACATTTATACGTCAGTTACGCAAGAAGATTGAAGACGATCCAGGAAATCCGAGATATCTGTTGACAGATGCTTACGTAGGTTATCGGTTCAATGAACAGCCATTGGAGGTGAAGGAACTGCCCATATAAAGATGTCGGCGTGCAGGCTCTGGGGCACCCGGCCGCGATGAACCGAGCACAGTCCCTGATACTGTGATGAATGGGCCACCTGCCGTTGCAGCCGTTGCCGGGGTAGTGTTCGGTCTGCACCCACTGAATGCCAAAAGCACAATCGAATTGCAGATCTTCATATACTCTCCCGCAGCCGCAGATAGCAGTACAACGGCCACGCGTGAGCATGGGTGCAATATACGATGTTTGAGGATAATCCGCTGCTTTTGAGTCGGGCAGAGTCGAGCGCGTCCGAGGCGCTCCACTGCCCCGTCCAATAGGCCGGAAAGTTGTGAGCATAGTTGGCAAAGGTCATGCGCCGCATCAGCTTCTCGGCGGCATCGCGGTCGAAGGTGGCCAAGCCCAGGACGAGCGGTCCATTGAGCGCGTACCAGAAGCCACCGTTCTCTCTGGTTCCCATCGGCGTGCCGGGCTGGTCCACTGGGTTTTCAATTTGCCGCGCGCCCATCGGTTCGCCAGCCATCAGGCGCCGCTCCAGCTCGGCATAGAGCCTCCGCTTCCGCTCCACGCCGAACTCGGGAATCGACAGCGCAAACCCCTGCGGCTCTAGCCACATGTTATCGTCGCCCAGCGGAGTCGAGTAGTCCGTCCAGGCGCGGCGCGGGAAAGGCCTATCGCCCAGATCGCGCAGCCAGGCTCCGTATAGAAAGTTCCGGTACTCCTGCATGGCTGCAACCAGCTCTTCTGAATTTGGAACAGCCAGACGCTCGATCTGTTTTGCCAGATCCCCGAGAATCACAATCGCCATTCCAGAATTCATCAGGCTCTCGCCAGATTCGAAGAGTCTGGCATAGGGCTTGTCCGTCGGCCAAAAGAAGAACATGTCGTTCCAATCGGAGTTCCAGCGGCGCACAATGCCATGTGCTCCCACGCCAACGCGGTCGCGAAGGAAGAGAAACGCCTGACGCACATGGGCCAGCCCGGTATCCCGCCCCGAGCAATCCTTCGGGTAGTACTCGATGCTTTCGTTGAGGATCGAAGAATCGCCGGTTACGCGCAGATACTCCGCCAGGAGCAGGAAGAAGTACAACTGCTGATCGCTGGTCTGCTGCGCGCCAGAGGGAACCCATCCGAAGCCCTGATCGTTCAGCTTGACCTCGCCATCGGGCAAAGTGCGCTTCAGGATATAGCGCAAGGTGCAACGCGCCAACGCCGGGTTGGTGTGGCAAAGCGGTAGCGCATGTTGCGCCTGATCGCGGTTCGAAGCAACCACGCCCCAGATGTACTCGTACACCGTTCCTTCCGGCATGATCGTTTCGTCGTAGTATTCGCGCCAAGTGGCTGCTTGCTCCATCACCGCGGCGTTCCAGCGCATCTCGCGACGCAATTCCTTGTCCGGCTCGTCGGCAAATTGCGGAACGGCCGTGCGCCAGGCTTCGCCAAACGCCGAGCCGAGAGCGGAAGTCTTGGCCCCACCGCTTTTCAACCCTCCGGCCAACGCTTCGATAGCCGCTTCCGACGCGTCGCGCGTGTATCCCACCACGAAGGAAAAGACCTTTTCCTCGCCCGGCGCCAGAACTGCCTTGCCGCTCACGCCGATGCTGGGATGGCCAGCGGCGTCCTTCGTTGCATAGGGCTGCAATCCGTCCCCGCCAGACTGAACGAAGAGGCTGGGCGGGAACTGCTCCAGGTATGTCATCTGACCCGCCGGAGGAAAGGCCATCCGCCGCTTGGGATGCGCCGTAAAGTCGACTGCAATCAACTTGGATCCAATCCGCCTGGCCTCTCCCGGGATGTGGTCAATCTCGTATTGCTCTCTGGCCCACGCGGCAAACAGCTGCCGGTAGCGGGCACGGATGGTCTCTGTGTAGCTCACCTCGACCGGAGCCTTTGAACCATTGGAGAGGCTCACCTGAACCAAAAACGCCGAGGTGCCGTCGCCTGGCTTCGTCGAAGGCAACACTGAGAGCTTGCGAACCACCTTCACTCCGCCACCCAGGTCGTAGCCGTAGCGAGCGAATCCCACGCCAAAGCACTTTTCGGCGGACTCTGCGGCGGGTGCATCAAGACCGATCAACTGGTGCGTCTTGCCTGCGAATTCGACCGTCGCCTCGTTGGCTCCCGTCCAGGGCAAATCCCCCTCGTTCAGGCGTCCCCAGGCGCGCTCTGCGGTCACCAATTGGTAGTGTCCGCTGGCGTGGGCAAACAGCATCAGGCGATAGTTGCCCAGCAGGAAGACCGGATCGTCGGGCAGCAACGCCCGGTTCTCAGCCGCTTTGCGCCACTCAAGATCGCCGTGGGCCTGCTCGGCATTCTCAGGAACCCGCAAAGGGCCGGTATAACGATAGCCCGGGAGACCGAAAATATCGTCGATCCATCCTCCCATTGACAGCGGTTCTTCTCCCTCCAAAGCCTGCAACACCAGCGGAGAGGCGGCCAGCGCCCCCGCGCCCACGAGAAACGTCCTTCTCGTCAGACCGTTCTTTTCTGAAACCATTCGCAACTCTCTTTCCTGGCGATTTTTCTTTATGAAGATCGTCGCCGTCCTTGCTGATGGTCCCGCGTCTGCCAAACGATCGGCCTTCATCTTTTCTAGCGCTGGTTGACCCATGAACGAAGACCAGCCCACATTAGGAAACTATGGAACCCCTTGTCAAACCCTTCACCTATATTGGACTCAGCGGGACTATCGTACCATCGTCATTCGTGTTCGGTGACCTCCAGTTGCACGGGCCGCGCGGTGGAGTTCACCGCTGGATCGTAGTACTCGTAAGCGCGCGAAGCGAACGTGCGGGCGTGGATGGGGTACTTGGCGCGCAGCCGAAGGCTCATGGTTACGGTCTGCCCTGGTGAGAGCGCGTTGAAGTAGAGAATGGCCTGCGTGGCTGTGAGCGAGAATTTTTCCAGGCGTCCGCTCTGCGCCGTGGATGTCTTTTCCTGGAACAATTGCAGGTCTTCGCTGAGCAGGTCGAATCCTGGAGGAATGCCGAGATCGACCATCACCATGTTGGCGGTTTTATTTAGGTTGTTATGGACTGTCACCGTTGCGGTGGCAATCTGATTTTGGGCGAGCCGGGTGCGGTCGTAAGCCACATCAATCGACAAAGGTTCGGAGGATGGTTTTTCTGTCCATGGAATGAAGGAGCGGCCGGCAATCTGGTAGGCGAGTGTGCCGTTGCCATCGAAGCTCAGGTCGACTGAAGCGGGCTTGCTTGCGTCGATGCCCTTGAAGACGAACTGGTGGAGCAGGTCATTGTTCTCCGCGGTTAGTTTCAGGGTCTCGGCGGGCTTGCCGTCGAGGAGGACTGTCAACGTGCCGTGGACATCCGATGCGCTGAGTTGCGATGCAAGCAAAAGGGAGCGCAGGGCCATGATGGTGGCCTGGGTTGTGCCCCAGTTGCCCGAGGCCTCTTTCTTAGAAGAGATGAAGCTGAGAGCCTTGCGGACAGTCTCGGAGGCCTGACCCCACTTGAGCAGAGCTTGCGTGGCGAGGCCCGTGGTTTCAATCGCTGCGCTCGCGCCTGTGGAGTAGACGCCGGTCTCTTCGGTGCTCCAGAAGACCTGATCGTCCTTTTCCGCGCGGGCATCGATGAGAGCATGCATGGAGCGCCGGGTAAACTCGCGATCCTTGCCGTAGTCCGCGGCGAAGTTGGCGAGGACGGCCAGTGTATAGGCGTCGGGCTTGGAATCGGAGTGGGACTCGATGAAGTGTTTCGCGCGCTCGACGGCCGCACCCTGGTAGCCCGTGTTCGCCAGGGACCATGCGATATAGGCGGTGATGCGTAGAACGTCGGAGTTATAGCGATTGGTTGCGCCCTCATTGATGAATGAGGTGTCTGGCTTCCAACTGCCATCAGGCTGCTGTTGGCTGGCGAGCCACTCGCGAGTGCGCTCGATCAGCTTCGGATCCACATCCGAAACCTTGGACATATCGTTGAACTCCATGAGGCCGTAGGCGGTGAGAATTTTGTTGGCGGGCGCCTGGCCAAACCAAGAGAAGCCGCCGCCGGGAACCTCGAAGGTGAGCAGCCGCTGATAGCCGTTGGCAATGTACCCTTCGGCCTTGGCATGAATCTCAGGGGTGAGCTTGCCGGTGCGCTTCATGTAGTCGAGCGCGAGTACGTTAGGGTAGGTGCTCGACGAGGTCTGTTCAAAGCAGCCGCCGGGCATGCGCAGAATGCTGTCCATGCCCTCGATGACCTGACTGAGCGGGCCGGGATAGAGGCGCACCAGAATGCTGATAGCGTCGGGGATAGCATCGGCGGGAAAGGCAAGATCGTGATGAACGCGGCTGTCGAGGCGGCCGTTGAAGACAAGGTTCTGCTCGCGGCCATTGGGAATGACTTCAATCTCGCGGACCACGGTGTCGTTACGTCCATCGCCGCCCGCCTCGCCGTCCATCCGGGCCGAAAGCGTGAGCTTGAACTTGCCAATGCGTTTGGCGCTGAGGGTAAACTGCGCGCCGCCCACTTGGCCCGATTCGACTGGCACTGTCTTTTCAAAAGCGTCGTTATCCAGCGTGAACCAATCTTCAGGCTGGAGCTTGAGACTGACTTTGCCGGGTTTGCCGGAGTAGTTATAGATGCCAACAGGAATCGAGACGCGATCGCCCTGCGTGAGCGTGACGGGAAGATCAAGGTCGACGAAGAAATCCTGGAAGACCTTGATGCTGGCGTTGGCGCTGCCCAATGCGCCCGACTGCGTCGAGGCCAGCAGAGCCATGCGCCAGGTGGTGATGGAGTCGGCCAGCGGGATGGAGATGCTGGCGTCACCGTGGCCGTCGGTAAGAATCTCGGGGTTGATATAAAGCGCCTCGGGAAACCATGAGCGGACATGCGGAGCGGCGGGCGCTCCTGGTTCTTCAGGAGCTTGAGCGGAAGGCGATTTCTTGAGCGCCTTCAGCTTGTCGGCCGGCGCGTCGCGAAATTCCTTGCCGTCGACGACTCTATTCATTGCCTTCGCCATGGGCATCGCGAGCGCTTCTCTCTCGACCATTTGCATGCCGGCAACGCCAAACATAACCGGCGCTGCTGCCACGGTCACTGTCTCTGCCGTCGCACCCACCTGCAGCGTGACGGAGAGAACGGCGCGGTCGCGCGGTTGCAGCGAGAAGCTGGTTGTGGTGCTTTCGAATCCGGGCGATTGAATGGTTGCGCGATAGCGGCCAGTGGCCAGGGCGGCGAAGGTGAATTGACCGACGTTGTTGGTGCGAGCCGTGCGCGTGCCGCCGGCAGAGAGCTCCTTGAGCGTGACGGTTGCGCCCGGAACGACTGCGCCGGTGGCATCGGTGACCGTGCCAGTGACCTCTGCCTGACCGTTCATCGCTCCGCGATCGTGTTCGATGTGGAGTCCAACAGAACCGCGCTGGCCTGGTTCATTGACAAAGTTCCTTGATCCTACGCGGAGATAGACGGTCAGGTCGTCGGCGCTGTCGAACTGGCGGTCGGGTCCGGCGCTGCGGACCAGGAAGGCTTGATCTCTGCCCCACCGCCAGCCCGCCGGTTCAATGCGCAAAGGCGTGTTCCATGCGTCGTGGGGCCGCGAGCCGTCCTTGAGTGCGAGCTTCTCGAATTCATCGGCGATCTCTTTATCCGTCAGATGCTTCAATGCTTTCTCATTGAATATCTCGGCGAGCTGTCTCACCTGATCCAGGAAAGCAGTGCGGTAGCGCTGCTCGTATTCTCCCTGTTTCTCCTGCGGCATAGTGCGTCCGGCCTCGGTGTCGAGCGTGTGGGGGTTCACGGTCTCTGTCGCCGAGAAGAGCGCGCGCGCGGCGCGGTCCTGCGCAGTGGCTTCATCATCTTTGGCGTTCTCTACAACGCCCTCCATTGAAAGCGAATGAATTTCGTAGCGGGGTTTCAGCAACTCCTGCTCCAGGTAGAAGAAGACCTTGGCGAAGCCCGGCTGCTTTTCGGCCAGCGCAAAGACCGCTTCATCCACGGCCTCAAGGCCAATGGCCGCGCTGACTCCCTCGCCGCGAGCATTGGTTACGTGGAAACGAATGCGGGCCTCGGCGCCAGGCAGGTATGCTGGCGCGTCGGTGGTGGTCTCGATCTTCAACTCGTCGGCCGGCTGCACAAAGACCAGGCGATGGTCGGCAACTGGCTGCGCGTTGCCACTAAAGAGATAGGCGTCGATGTCGAGCGTGCCGGCCATCTCCGGCGTGGCGTCCACGGCGAGTTCCGCCTCTCCATTCTCCAGGTCCAGGTCGCGCGTCAGAATGGTCTGGCCATTGCGGACGAAATCGACATACGCCGTGCCTCGAACGCGGGTGGAGAGCACCTTGAGCTGAATGCGGTCGCCAGCTTTGAAGACGGCGCGATCGGAGCGAAGCAGAATCTGGTCCGCGCCGCCTCGGGTATCGAGTGGGACGGTGGAAGTGACGCGGTGGCCGCGATGATCGTCAGCTTCCAGCCGCAGAGAACTGATGCCGCTGCCGGGGTTGAGACGCAGAACGGCGATACCGGATGCATCGGTCGAGAGATTGTGGTCGGGAGCCTCTTCCGGGAGGCGGTCCATAGATGAAGGAGGGTGAACGATGAGCGCAGCGCGAGCGGGGCTGCCGTCTGGATAGGAGCAGAGGAGGAAGATCTCGTTCTCGAGGTTGGGAATCAACGTTCCGCCTTCTGGAACCGCGGTGATCAGCAGCGGCTCCTGGCTCACGGTGATGGGCTCGCCACGGCTCTCCGCGTGCGCGGCTGAGTCCTTGACTGTAGCCTCGATGAGCGCGCTCGCCGCGCCCTGACTGAGTGGACGCCCGGCGAAGAAGCCGGGAAGCTTGAGATCGAAGTGGTAGGCGCCGTTGTCGTCTGTATTGCCGTTGGAGGCAGCCGCTTCGAAGACCGCGACGTCCATGCCGCTGGCTTTGACGGTAACCTCGCCGTGAGCGACAGGCTTGCCGAAAAAGTAGTTGGCATGAACCGTGCCGGTCACGTGGTCGCCGGGGCGATAGTCGCGCCGCGGTTTGCCGTCTTTCTGCGGAAACTCAATCTCAACTTTGAATTTTGGGAGCACATACCGCTGAACCTGGATCGTCAGCTCGGCGGTGTTCGCCGGAGCCTCGGGATCGCCCATCAACGCGCGCAGGTGATAGTCGCCGAGATTGACCTCATCGGCCAGCGCGAATTCAGCTGAAGCGATGCCGAAGTTGTCGGTCTCGGTGGCTTTGCGAAAGACCTTGTTGCCGCGCGAATCCTCAAGCACAAAAGTGAGCTTTCGTCCGGCAGTTGCCTGAGAGCTGGCGCGGTCAAGCGAAAGCGCGCGAGCATGGATGGTCTGGCCGGGCTGGTAGAGGGGCTTCTCGGTGGTCAACAGAATCGAGGCCTTGTCCTTCAACTCGATCGACTGCGTGGTTTCGGTCGAACCGATAGGAGTCTCGGCAACGAAGCGCAGAGAGTACTTCCCGGCCAGTCCACCAGGGAAACGGACGCCGGCCTCGATGGTGCCGCGGCGGTTGAGCCTTCCGGCGAAGAGCGTCACCGGCTCCTTGCCGGGAATCAGCAGATCGATCCGCAGAGAGCCTGTCTGCGCCTGGTTGCTCTTGGAGTCGAAGACCAAAACGCGCAGAGCGGCGCGGCTGCCGGCGAGGTACTCCTTTTGACCGAGGATGTGGATGACGGGCTGGCGAAGAATCTCCGAGATGGATTCGATGCCCTCGATTGGGTCTCGGTCGCCGCCGTTCCATTCGAAACGGTAACGCACGCGCTGCCAAACGATCTCATCGAATGGGATGGGCTGTTGGGGGCGAATGGTCCGCTCCCAGGCGCCGTCGCCCTTGGCGACCTGCACCTCACTCTCCGTGCGGCCCAGTGTGTGGTCCTCCGGGTCGAGAATCTCGACAATCAACTTGCCCGAGCCTGCCTGCTTCGCGTGGAAAGGAATGGTGACGGAAAGGCTCCCGCGCGCGTAGGCCGCGACCATGCGCCGCTCCGGCGGTTGCGAGAGCAAGAGCGTGGCGGCAGTGGCGAAAAGCAGAATCGGAGCCAGGAAAAAGGCCAGGCGCAGCGAACGTTGAGGACGGCTGAGGATCATGCGGGTTCTCCTGTGCCGCCTGACGATGTGCATCCAGCGGCTTGTCTGTTTGGAGAACGCAGCGCGAAGGTAAACTTGCAGAGAAAAATGTAAAAAACTTGCGATGAAGGCTGTGGCTATTTGCGCGTCCAGCTCAAGCCGTCGGCGCTCGTCCAGTGTTCCCCGCCGTCGGTGGTGATCTCGAAGAGCGCGGGAACCTGGCTGCGGGCTGGCGCTGGCGCGGACTTTTTCTTGGCCGCGTACACATGGTCCGCCTGCAGATCTGCGGGCGCCGTTGTTACCGTGACCGTTTCCGTTGCCGCGCCCACTTGGAGGGATAGATTCGCCACATTCCCTCCCAAAGCCGCTACCATCACACCGGTCACTTGCCGCGTTTGGAAGCCAGGGGCAGTGGCTCTAACTTCATAGCCTCCCGGCTCCAGGCCACCCACGACATAGCGGCCCGCGGAATCCGTCTTCACGACGCGCGCCACGCCGGTTGTCGCATTGCGCACCATAATTGTCGCGCCGGGAATGGTAGCGCCCGTGGCGTCCGTCACCGTGCCGGTCAAGCTGCCACCAGCTCCATCGGTAAACGGCATTCCGTCCGAGAGGAGCCCGCCGGTCGCTCTCGCCTGCATCGCAAAGGATGCCGGCCCTCTGCGGGTCTCATTGGAGACCAAATCGGCCTTGACTGCGCGGCCTGTCCATGGCGCGCGGACCGCCTTCCAACGCTTGCCTGTATTTGTGCTTAAAAACACCGTGTTGTGCGCGTCGATGGCTACCACCAGCTGCTCATGCGCAACCATCGAAACAATCGGAAGGCGGCTGGGCAAGGGGTGCGCAGGGCGCTGTTGCAACTGGAGGACAGATTCCTCCGCCAGGGTGAGTGATGTTTCGGTCTCCAGGGACGTATTCATCGAAGGAGCCGCTGCTGACACCGCAATGGTTTCACTGTTTATTTCCGCTCCGGCCGGTTGAGGTGAAGCCGTTGGCGCCGGTGCGGCGGCCATCGCCCCGGCAACAGAGTCGGCGCTTACAGCAGACTTCCGATCCGATTGGGGCGCGGCGGGAGCAACATTCATACGAGACGGAGCTTCGAGCTGAGCTTGCATTCCAGCAACTCCGAAGCTCGATTGCGGCGCTTTCATCCTCTCCGGAGTCTCCTTTCCCGTGTACATTGGCAAGTTTGCCGATCGAAGGGCTTTGCTCTCCTTGTCCGACGGCGCGGTCGAAACAATCAGATTGCGGTCATCGAGGATGTGCGCCTCAAGCGCCTTCGGCTTCCCTGCAGAGCCAGTGCTCCCAAGAGTCGAGGCGACCGCCCGGTCCTGTGGAATCTCGCCGCGAGCAGGTATTGGCTGCGGATTGGTTGATGTCGCAGCCATAGGCACAGGCGGCCGAGCTGGCGCGGCAGGGCGCGGCGATGGCTGAGAAGACGCCATTTGGGACGGCGCGTTCCGGTTTGTTGCGGCGCGAACGATGTAGATCGTTAGAAGAATTGCGGCGGTCATCGCCAAGGCCGCGGACCAGGCCAGATTCCAGCCGGAGAACCAACGGCTTCTGACTAGCCGGGGCAGCAGCTTGGCGGGCTCTTCAACCGAAGGCATCGAAAGCGCGACGACGGCGCGGCATGCCGGGCAGGCGGCCAGATGCGCCAGCGTCCGCTCCCGCTCATGGGCCGGCAGCGCGCGCTCGACGAAGGCGCTGAGCTGGTCCGCGTCAGGATGGAGTCCGGATTGGAGGATTTCGCTCATAGGGAATCCAATGCGGCCGCTGCCCCGGCCGTCTGATCGGAGAACGGCCCGGCCTGAGAACTTTGCAGCAGTGCGCGGAGGTTTATTTCAATATCGCGGGGATCGGCGCCAAGCGCTTCTTCGGCGGCTCGCTTGCTCAGGCCGCCGGATTGCAGGTTGCCGAGCAGTTGTTTGCGAAGATCGCCCAGCAGCCGCTTCAGTTTCCTGCTGATGGTGGCCTCGTGAAGGCCGAGGATGTGGGCGATCTGAAGTAGAGTCTGGCGATCGAGGAAGTAAGCGGAGAGAAGGTAACGGTCTTCGGCGGCCATACTCTGGAAACTCCGGGCAAGAGCCTCCGTCAGACGATCCGGCTCTGCGGCAACCGAAGCAGGCGCCGGAGCGGGAGCGTCGAAGTCGTCGAGCGGGCTTTCGCGGTGTGTGCGGCGGTGGTGATCGACGCTGCGCTGTGCGAGTGTTGTACGAAGCCAGCCCAGGAGCGACCCGCGGCCCGTGTAAGAGGCCAGGGGCGATGTGCGCTTGCCATCGTGGGCGCGCAGGCCAAACAACTCGGCGTAAAGCGAGTCGGCCAGCTCTTGGCCCAAGGTTGCCGAGCCAGTGATCGCAATGGCTGCATGGGTCAGCGGGGCGCGGTAAAGGCGCAGGAATCGCTCCCATGCAACTTCCCGGCCGAGAGCGCATCCATGGGCCAGCGCCAATTCGGAAAGATGAAGGGAGCGGAAAAATGCAGCTTGTCTGGCGGAATCGGGAAGAGTGCCGGAAGGAAGACCATAGTTAACCTTCTCGCCGACGGAGAGAAGGACGATGCTGAACTCCTGCTGGCTCAGGCCGCAGCTCTGTGCCTCTGCCGTGCGCCAGAGCTCTTGGATGATGCTGGGCGGGAGCCCCGGAATTGGAAGCGCCGGATGTTGCACTGCTGTGGATAGCTGCTCGGCGGGCACGGGCAGGACGAGATCGGCGGGCTTGGAAGAGGCCGTATCCACGATCCTGAGGATACTGCATCAGCGCCCCAAAGCGCCCAGGATAGGCCGAAAACTCGACCCGCAAGAGGCTCAAGATTGCCGATCCCAGCACTCGTGGGTCCTGTGTCATGAGCCATTGTCCGGCAGGATTCACCTGCGACGCCGCTCACCCTGTACGTCTGGGACCGCAACCTCATTAACAGTGGCGCAACATTGAACTCGGAATACGCGTAGGCTGGTTTCTGCCTGCAAGCGAGGAGCTACCCAATCGACGGGCTCCCCCATAGCATACGGAATTCGATTCTCCAAGCGGGTTCCGTCTCCCCTACGACAGAAGGGAGTAATTTTCAGATGGAGGAAATCGGTTTTTCCTAGCACAATGCTGAGCAACGGCTCTTATACTGTAGCGGTCTCTGCTATTGCGGCTCACGGGAGCACACAGAGATTCACCATACGTTTTCGATCTTCGTTTGACTGATTGACGCGTCTGAAAAAAGACGCAGTGGAATTCCCCCTACTATAAAAAGGAAAGGTGAAAGCGCGTATGCCTGAAGTAAACGAAAGAACGCATGTCTACAAGGCGGAAGCAACGATCCTCTCGGGCGAGTTGCGGCTTCCGGTCTACCAGCCGATCGAACCCCAGACCCGCTCGAAACTCTCGGAAGAGGGTGGGTACTTCAACCAGCGCTCGGATGGTTACCGGCTTGAGTCGGTCATCTCCTTCCGCTCCGCATATACTCATGTTGCCGGTAACCGCAGTCTCAAGCCCGGCGAGGGCTGGAACACCTTGACTACCACTGTTGTCGAAGGGCTCAACATACTGGAGGTGCTGACGGCAGACCGCGTCGTCGGGCAGATGATCACCCACCATCCCCTCATCGGCTATGTGCCCACGATCTCTCTGTTGGGCACACGCTTTGAGAATCTACGCATCGCAGGCCACCCGGTCGAGTTGGATCTCAATCTTGAGATATTTGGCCCCAAGCCTGCCGATGACGCGCCTTACACAACCGATGCTGCGTTTCTGGACCGCGTCTCCAGTCAGTACGATCGCATCCGCCAGGACCTGGACCTGCCGGAGGAGCTGCTGGAACGATACAATCGACTTTCCTCTACTCTCGGCGCTCCGGAGGCTGTCGAATGTTCACTGGTCAACCAGGCTTCTGGCAGCTACCCTGGGAAAAGCTTTGGGCACGTGATCACCATTCCCGGCTTTGGCACCATAACCCTGGGCAAGTTGACCGTGAAGCACGAGGACCCGCACGAGCAGACGAAAGTCTACAAGAAGACAACCGTCACCTTGACCATGGTCGATCTCAAGCTGGGTTGCATCATCGAAGGAGATATACCCGTTGGGACTGGTTCGACCAATGGGTCATCTCAGCCATAGAGAGAACGATTCCCCAGAATGCCCGCCGAGCAGTGGATATTACCGTGGGTTCGGCGGGCATTCTGGGATGGTTCGATAATGTCGGCCACAGTCTCCGACCACAGGTTTTCCCCTGCGTATGCATAATCGCGCTCTTGCTTCTTATTCCTCTTGAAGACACACGGGCCGGTAGAGCTAAGGCCGAATATGACTATGCCTGGAAGCTCTTCCAGCATGGCGATTTGGCAAGAAGCCAACAGGAAGCGGAAGAAGGAGCGAGGCGATTTCAGGCTTCCGATCCAGTGTGGGTCTCGAAGTTTCAACTCCTCCAGGCCGAATCCATGCTTTTCCGTGGCATGTACGGAGATGCTCTGCGTCTTCTTGCCGCCTGGCGCCCCACTTCCGACAACCCTGAGGGAACCATCTGGAAGTTGGCGATCGAAGGTGTGGCCCTTATCCATCAGCAACAGCTAGCCGCGGCAGATAAACGACTTGTGCAAGCCGAAGGATTCTGCGCCCGTGGCGATTTTGCGACTTGCGGGGATGTGCTTCGAGCGCGTGGAATCTTAGCCGTCAAACAAGGACAGCTCATTGTGGCACGGAAGTTTTTCCTCGAAACCTTCACCTTTGCCCGAAACCATCATGACCGGTTCCTGGAAGCAAGCGCAGCGTTGAATCTTGGTTGGGCCGCATTGCAGATCAATCATTATGACGAGGCGGTAGATTGGTCGGAGTCCGCATACCAAGATGCCATTGAGTTGGGCGCTGAAGACACCGTACAGATAGCCTCGGGCAATCTCGGTTGGGCTTATTTCGAGTTGGGAGACGACGAAAGGGCATTGGCGCAGTTTCTCGAAGCAGAGAAGAGCGCCACAAGGCTTGGAAACCTTCGCGATCAACTCAAATGGATCAGCACCGCCGGGTATGTCTATCGGGACACCGGAGATTCGGCGCGGGCCACGCAATCCTATCTTCAGGCTCTCTATCTTGCAAGGCAGCTCAACAGCAAGGAAGACATCGTGAACGCGCTGGAAGACCTTGCCCAGGTTTCAGTCGAAACCGGCAAGCTTGACGAAGCCAGCGCCTATATTGACCAAGTAGCGCCCATGGAGCGCGCAGGCGGCAATCACCTGAGCGCAAATGTGATGCTGACCCAGGGAATGCTGGCGGCAGCTCGGCGAGAGGATCAGCAGGCGGAATCGCTCTTTCGAGCGGTCCAGGGCGACTCGACAAGCCCTACCACGACGCAGCTTGATGCTGGACACGAGCTGGCAAAGTTGTTCGAGCGGCAAGGCAACACGAAGGCTGCGGAGGGGATGTACAAGACCACGCTGACGGCCTTTGAGTCGGCGCGGGCCAAACTCAAGAGCGAAGAATCGAGACTTCCGTTTCTGGCCAACGCCACGCGCATCAACGATGACTACATCCACCTGTTGGTGCAGCAAGGCAGGAGCGATGAGGCTTTGGATGCGGCCGATCAGAGCCGTGCCCGCACACTGGCGCAAGGCCTTGGTGTACCAGTGCACGAAACCTCCTTTCGGACAGCGGCTTTGAACCCCCGCCAAATCGCCCGGAAGACTGGCGCAACGCTGCTCTTTTATTGGTTGGGCGCCCGCCAGTCCTACCTGTGGGCAATTACGCCGGAAAAGATTACGCTCATTCAACTCCCCGCGCAGGATGAGTTGGCCGCGCGCGTTGAGCGCTATCGCAAAGCTCTGCTTGACTTGCAGGAGCCAGTGGAAGCAGGCAACGAGGATGGGCAGGCGCTTTATAAGTTGCTGGTGGCTCCGGTCGCGACGCTCATCCGGAGCAATACCCCGGTCATGATCCTGGCCGATGGGCCACTTAGCCTGTTGAACTTTGAAACGCTGCTGGTTCCCGGCCCGAGTGCGGAAAATGGCCAGGGTTCAGGCCCAGAATCAAAGATGCACTACCTGCTCGACGATGCAACCCTGCTCTCGGCTCCATCGCTGGCCACACTCGCCGCGGCGAAACCTGCCCGGAATGCGGATCGCAGCTTGCTCCTGCTCGGCAATCCCGTTTCTCCCAGCGAGGACTTTCCCAGCCTTCCCCTATTCGGCTTCGAGATGACCCGGATTGAAAGGCACTTTGCTGGTCGCCATGTTGCCGTCTTCACGGGCCAAAAGGCCAGTCCCGCGGCCTATCTCGCCAGCTTTCCGGCGCAGTATTCCTACATACATTTTGTGTCTCATGCGGTTGCCAGCCGCACCGACCCCTTGGATTCGGCGGTCATCCTCTCCGCCTCCAGCCAAAGCGGGGATTCCTTCAAGCTCTATGCCCGCGATATTATGCGCCAACCCATCGATGCGAGGCTCGTCACGATCTCGGCCTGCTACGGCAGCGGTACGCGGTCCTACGCTGGAGAAGGGTTGGTGGGTCTCTCCTGGGCATTTCTTCGCGCCGGCGCGCATAGCGTCATCGGCGCATTGTGGGAAGTAAGTGACGACTCGACACCACGCCTCATGGACACTCTCTATCAGGGCCTTGAAGACGGCCAGCCTCCCGCAGTCGCGCTCCGCGGCGCAAAACTCGCCTTGCTGCATTCACAGAGCAGGTTTCGCATACCATTTTATTGGGCCCCATTCCAGATCTACACCAGGGAATAAGTAGCTGTCGGTCAATCTGGCCACTATCCTGGCAGAACCTTGGAATTTGTTCTTGTGAGTCCCAGCACTCGATCTTGCCCATCACCTGACCACTACCATCATGGCGAAAACTTTTGTCGTGAGCACTTAGCTCTTGTTTGATTCATGCATCTACGGCTTGCCGCGTAAACTTGAAACGTGCAGCTTGGCATAACTACGCCGAGCCTTGGCGTGTGAATCATGGAAAAGCCCCCGGGCAGGGAAAAGTCGCGCGTGGATCTTCTGCTGGTCGAGCGGGGCCTGGTTCCCAGCCGCGAACGAGCGCGTGCCCTGATCCTTGCCGGCCGGGTTCTGGTCCGTGAGCAGAAGGTCGATAAGCCCGGAACGGCGGTTCCCGAGGATTCTCCCATACGCCTGTTGGGCGAGGAGCAGCCCTACGTGAGCCGCGGAGGCCTGAAGCTGGCAGAAGCGCTCCGGCATTGGCAGATTCCGGTAACCGGCCGAGGCTGTCTCGATGTGGGCGCTTCCACGGGGGGCTTTACCGATTGCCTGCTGCAGCATGGTGCCGCGCATGTCACCGCTGTCGATACCGGCTTTGGCCAGATCGCCATGAAGCTGCGCAACGACCCCCGCGTCCGCCTGCTGGAACGCACCAACGCCCGCTTTCTGGCGCCCCGCCTTTTCGAAACTCCCGCCCGTGCTGCGGAAGATGCAATCCCCGAGCTCACCTTTTTGGCCATGGACGTGGCGTTCATCTCGGCTACCCTGCTTCTGGAGCCGGTGCTGGCCGCCGCGCCCGGGCTTCAGGAAGCGGTAATCCTGGTCAAGCCGCAGTTCGAGGCCGGTCGTGAGCACGTGGGCAAGGGAGGCATCGTCCGCGATCCCGAGGCGCACCAACTAGCCATCGACAAAGTGGCGGACTGCGTCCGGTCGCTTGGCTGGCAGGTGGTCGAGACCATTCCTTCGCCCATTACCGGAGCCGAAGGCAACCGCGAGTTTCTGCTCTACGCCCGGCGTCCTGTCGCTTCAGGACCCGCCTGAAATAATCTGGGCACCCCACCTGGGCGCCCTCTGGGCAACGCGTATTGTTTTTTTGCGGTTAGGGTGGGATTCGTTCTCCAGCTCCCACGATTGACATCCGCTTTAACGCTTCCGCTCCTTCAGGTTGTGGCTGTCTGTGGCCTTCAGCGTCATGCCATACAGGGCTTTGAACTGTTCGATCTCTTTGAGTGTTTGTGCGGAAAAGGGGACCAGCTTGCCCTCGAAGGCATGGAGGACGATTCCCTCCAGAAGGTCGCCGAGGGTCATATCTTTCAGTTCTGCAACGGCTTTGAGCACCTTCAACATGCGCTTTTCTATCCGGACACCGGTCTGGACACGCTCAACTACGACGGGTTCGCGATTCAGCTGTTCTTGCGCCATGGCGCCTCCTGTCACATATGTACCAATGTACCAAGGTAATATGGCGAAAGCAAATCTCTTCGAATGGACTTTGCCAATGCCCGGTTGGGACAGCAGGGGTTCGCCTACCCCCGCCTCACCTGTTATGGTCAGGGAGGAAACTTCAGATGAATCCCCCATAGGAACCCGCGGGTATGTTGAAGCGTTGGCGAATCCGGATATTGCTGTTTCTGGCCGTTCTCGGCCCCGGATTTATTACCGCCAATGTTGACAACGACTCCGGCGGCATCCTCACCTACTCCCAGGCGGGCGCACAGTACGGGTACACCCTGCTGTGGACCATGATTCCTATCACCATCGCCTTGATCGTGGTGCAGGAGATGTGCGCCCGCATGGGCGTTGTCACCGGCAAGGGGCTCAGCGACCTCATCCGCGAGGAATTCGGCCTGCGCCTAACTTTTGTGCTGATGGTCATGCTCGTGGTGGTCAACTACACCAACGTGGTCACCGAGTTTATCGGCATCGCCGGGTCGCTTCACCTTTTTCATGTCTCGAAGTTCATCTCCGTGCCGCTGTGCGCGTTGCTGGTCTGGTACATGGTGGTGCGCGGCAGCTACAAGAGCACGGAAAAGATATTCCTCGTCGCCTCGGTCGTCTACATCGCCTATATCTTCGCCGGAGTGCTCTCGCAGCCGAGCTGGCACGATGCGCTGCTTGCCACGGTCCAGTTGCCGGCCAAATCGGTCTGGAGCGACAAGGCGTATATCTACATGGCCATCGGCGTGGTGGGCACCACCATTGCCCCATGGATGCAGTTCTATCTGCAATCGTCCATCGTAGAGAAGGGCATTCGCGTGAAGGATTACGCGGCCTCACGCCTGGATGTAATCGTCGGTAGCTTCTTCACCGACATTGTGGCTTGGTTTATCGTCGTGGCCTGCGCGGCCACGCTCTACGTGCATGGAATGGGAGCCATTCAGGTTGCCTCCGACGCGGCCGAAGCCATGCGCCCGCTGGCCGGCGACTACGCTTTTCTGCTCTTCGCTTTTGGACTCTTCAACGCCTCGCTCTTCGCGGCCTCCATCCTGCCCATCTCGACCGCTTATACCGTTTGCGAGGGCCTGGGCCTCGAATCCGGCGTGGACAAGCATTTCAAGGAAGCGCCGTTCTTCTACTGGCTCTATACGCTCCTGATTGTGGGCGGCGCAGGCACCGTGCTCTTGCTGCCAGACGCGCAACTGATCAACGTCGCAATCTTGTCCCAGGTCCTAAACGGCGTCTTGCTGCCGGTGGTCATCATCCTCATGCTCATGCTCATCAACCGCAAAGATCTCATGGGCGAGCACAGCAACTCGCGCATCTGGAATGTGATTGCCTGGGGCACCAGCCTCATCGTCATCGGCATGACCATGGTTATGCTCTGGGGCATGATGCCGGGGCACTAAGAATATGTCATGAAGTTTAATATATGTCATTTATGATAGAATAGACCTGCTTGTAGAGGAGGTGTCATGATTCAGGCGCGCATGAAGCTGAATGAAAACGGCAGGGTTGTCATCCCGGCGACCTTCCGTGCTGCTCTGGGCGTCGAGGCGGGCGACGAACTGGTGATGGAGCTCGACGATAAGGAGTTGCGCATCTCCACAATGAAGCATCGCATTGAGCGGGCACAGAAGCGCGTGCGTTCCTATGTCAAGCCCGGCACGCTGCTTTCCGATGAGCTGATCGCGGAGCGGCGCGAGGCAGCCAAGCGTGAATAAGGCCGTTCTGGATGCCTCTGCTATCCTGGCAATTCTGAACAATGAGCCAGGGGCCGAAAAGCTGACGCTCGAGTTGCTAAGCGCAGCGGTGAGCAGCACTGTGAATCTCGCCGAGGTGCAGGCTCGCCTGGTGAATATAGGCGGAGTACCGGATGAGGCATGGGAAGATGCTCTCAGCACGGTCCGTGAGGCAGTTCCCTTTACAGAAGACCAAGCCAGAATCGCCGGTGGACTGGTAACTCAGACACGCGCACTGGGCCTATCGCTCGGAGATCGCGCGTGCCTGGCATTAGGTATTGTTCTGGATGCTCCGGTCTATACAACAGATCGAGCATGGAAAAAGTTGAAGCTCGGCATACCAATCCATCTGTTGCGCTGAGTGCTGCGGCGAGCGAAATCCCAGGTTTCAAAGGCGAAACCTGGGGTACCCGGCAGTAGTTGAAAGAGGCGTTTTGGAGGAATTAGAAATGCGGAGACGAAATCGCTGGCTGATTCTTGTGACGGCAGTGCTGTTAGGTTTGGTTCTTGTTGGGGCGGGATCGTTTTACGTTGTGTTCAAGTGGTTCGCGCGAAGAACTGAACCGCCAATGAATGCGCTGAATATCTATACAGACACTATAATCCATGACGACTTTCAGAGCGCTTACCAGATCGCGGCACCCTCATTTCGTACATCTGTGCGATTTCAGGATCTGGTTGACTATCACACGAAGCTAACTGCGAAGATGGGAAAGTTGAGTTTTGCAAAGCAGACTGACTGGGACGTAGATGATGAGAATCCAGCCGCAACGGCAACCATTACCACAAACCTTCAGTTCGAGCGAGGGACGGAGACATTTCAGTTTTTCTTGAGGCGAGAGGATGGGATATGGCGTGTTGTGTCCTATAAAGGGCCTAATGCGAAGGTGATCGGCGGTCAGTGATTCGTCAGTGTGCTTGCCTATTGGGCGTTCGCGGCCTGAACGAAAGATGTGAATGCGGACATTTAAAGCTACACAACTGTGCCGATAGCTCTACGCCACAGCCAGTCGTTTAAGCTGAATGCGCCCAGCGGGAATCTGGGCGAGGTCGTAGTGCGCCTGCTGCGTAATCCAGCTCTGGGCGCTGCCGCCAAAGACCTGGGAGAGGCGGATGGCCATCTCCGGCGAGATGCCGCGCCTGCCGTTGACCAGCTCAGAGAGAGTGGTGCGCGTAACGCCGAGCGCTCGCGCTGCTTCAGTGATCGTTAGGCCGAGCGGCTCGATGCACTCGCTGAGTACAACGCTGCCCGGATGAGGCGGATTCTTCATCGGCATAGTAAAACCTCCTTAGTGGTAATGCAGATAATCGACATCGGACGCATGGCCATCGGCAAATCGAAAGATGACTCGCCAATTGGCTCGAACCGTGACCGCCATGAAGCCCTGCAATCGACCTTTCAGCGGGTGCAGATTGAATCCTGGAAGATTCATATCCTCCACGGTCCCGGCTGCATCCAGGCGTGCGAGTATGTGGCGCAGTTTCGTCAAATGTTCCGCCATAACGCCTCGGGAGTCGTCATCTTCATAAAGGCGTTTCAGCCCCTTGTGGCGGAACGATTGAATCATAAGCCAGTGTAATGCGTAACGTAACGAAGGTCAATCTCGTTTTCTTACAAGACGTACTCTACGGCCACTCCTCCCAATCTCTACAATATTTGCAGCCGCCGTTCGTCTACAGAAGTGGATGAATGAGCCATGGGCGTGACCGCGATGACCGAGCAAGACCGTCAAATCTCCGAAGTCATTGTGGGAGAAAGCTCCCGGCTGCGCAGTTTCATCCGTAGGCGAGTACCCAACGAAGCCGATGTGGAAGATCTTGTTCAGGAGGTCTTCTACGAGCTGGTGCAGGCCAATCGCCTGCTCATGCCGATTGACTATGTGACGGGCTGGCTTTTCCGCGTCGCGCGCAATCGCATTACGGACCTTTTTCGCAAGAAGAAGCCCGAGAACTTTACGGATGCATCGGCCGTGGACGAAGAAGGCGAGTTGCTGCGGATCGAGGACTTGCTGCCCTCGGCCGATGCCGGGCCCGAGACGCTCTACATCCGCAAGGCGCTTCTCGATGAGCTGGAATCCGCGCTCGCCGAGTTGCCCGGCGAACAACGGGAAGTCTTTGTCGCCCACGAACTGGACGGGCGCAGCTTCAAAGAGTTGTCGGCAGAAAGCGGCGTAAGTGTCAATACGCTGCTCTCGCGCAAGCGCTATGCGGTGCTTCATCTCCGCCGCCGGTTGCAGAGCATTCACGACGAGTTAACGAGGAAGTAAGGAGTACAACATGGGAAACGATTGGATCAAGAGAAACAAGTGGATCTTTTTTGTTGGTCCGCTGGCGCTTGCGGTTTTCGTTACGCTTGGCGGCGAAGTGGTGATGCATCTGTGGAATTGGCTCGTGCCGGCGCTGTTCGGATGGCGGCAGATTACCTTCTGGCAGGCCCTCGGACTGCTGGTTCTCTCCCGGATTCTCTTCGGAAATCTGGGTGGCGGCGGAGGCGGTAACGATCGCTCCAAATGCGAGCGGCGAAAGTCCGATCGCTGGGAACGGATGACGCCCGAAGAGCGCGAGAAGTTCCGCCAGAATATGCGTGAACGGTGGTGCGGGGTCGGAGCGCCCATCAGCGAAAGCAAAGATCCGGCCTGATGATGGATAGCCGGCGGATGGGGACGCGGGATCGCGTCCCCCATCCGGCTCGCTGGACGAACTGGGCCAAACGGTCGCAGGGAAAGGAACGAGGATGTGCGCGGATGAGATAAAGGACCGAGTTGCGATAGCATCGCCGAAACTCAAAGCCAGAATTGCCGGGGTCATCTATTTGTTCTGCGGATGGGCGTACTCATTCGCGGATGGTTCCGTTCGCGGCAAGCTCGTTGTGGACGGCGACGCCGCCGCGACGGCGCACAATATCCTGGCGCACATGCCGCTGTATCAGCTGGGTTTCGCTGCCGATCTCTTCTCCGTCGTCTGCTACATCACCGTGACTCTGCTCCTCTATGACCTGTTCAAGCCGGTCAATGGGAGCATCTCGTTGCTTGCTGCGTTCTTCAGCTTCGGGGGATGCATCGTGCAGGCTGTCAGCAGCCTCTTTCATCTTGCACCTCTGGTCGTCCTGGGGGGCGCGCCGTACTTGAGCGCCTTCAGGCCGGAACAGTTGCAATCGCTGGCGCTTCTCTTTCTCAACTTGCGTGCGCAATCGACCAATGTCTACATGGTGTTTTTCGGATGCTATTGCATCCTGATCGGCTACCTGATTCTCCGGTCAACATTCATGCCCCGGATCATCGGCGCGTTCATGGCGATTGCCGGCGCGGGTTACCTCACCTTTCTCTCGCCGCCGCTTGCGCACGACCTCTTCCCCCATGTGCTGATGCCTGCTGGTGCCCTTGGAGAAGGATCGTTGATCCTGTGGCTCCTCATCTTCGGCGTAAACACTCAACGATGGAAGCAGCAGGCCAGCGCGGCGTGGACCGGCGAATAGCCTGAGGATCGCCATTTCAACGTCGCCGGGGCGCCCCAGGTGTCACCCCTGGGGGTAGGGGGGATTAATTTTCTGGTTATTGGCGTTTTCATTAACGCCAGGTCAGGGTGTGCGGCCGGCTTCCGATCGGCCTCCCGGCGCGCCTCGAACTATTTCATTGTGCGCCGGCAGGAGATTATTCTCTGCAAGAGAGCCGGAGACGGTCATCCGTGTTGACCTCCATCGTAAGGGTAGCCCAGGTCTCACGGCTGACACCTTATCGTGTGCCACGCATTATAAAAGGGCGCCCCTTTCCTGTAAGCTGCGGTTGCTGTGCTGAAGCAGTCAACCAAAGCCAACAGGGAGGAACACCCAGAAGAATAGTGTGCGATATATCGGGCTTGATGTCCACCGGGACACGATTTCAGCGGCTGTGCTGAACGAGAGCGGCCGCTTGATCCAGCAGTCGATTCTGGCCACGCGAGCGGCGGCCATTCTGGATTTT
>Ga0302140_10001338_pt1 | contig 32141 bp, 29 predicted proteins | sample I_Bog_E1_1_FD_202095 | JGI IMG/M metagenome (GOLD analysis project Ga0302140, IMG submission 202095) | Peat permafrost microbial communities from Stordalen Mire near Abisko, Sweden - I_Bog_E1_1 | ecosystem: Environmental > Terrestrial > Soil > Wetlands > Peat | place: Sweden: Abisko, Stordalen... | reverse complement strand
GCAACACTGGCCGCGAGTGCGAGTTGCAATATCTATGTGACGTTCACTCCTGCCGCGGCACAAGCTTATGCGGCAACCCTTACTGTGACTGACAATGCGACCCCAGGCACACAGTCTTCCGGGTTGAAAGGAACAGGAACTACCCCAACTGCGCCAATCGCCACTCTGACGCCGACATCACTCAGTTTTACGGCAACCACTGGCACAACTACCTCGGCGCAATCGGCCACTCTTTCCAATACCGGCAATGCGACGCTGAACATCAGCAACATTTCTATAGCCGGAACCAATCCTACGGATTTCGCAATTACGACGGGCACGAATGCCTGCGGAGCAACACTGGCCGCGAGTGCGAGTTGCAATATCTATGTGACGTTCACTCCTGCCGCGGCACAAGCTTATGCGGCAACCCTTACTGTGACTGACAATGCGACCCCAGGCACACAGTCTTCCGGGTTGACAGGAACAGGAACTGCCCCAACCGCGCCAATCGCTACCCTGACGCCAGCATCGCTCAGTTTTACGGCAACCACTGGCACAACTACCTCGGCGCAATCGGCCACTCTTTCCAATACCGGCAACGCGACGCTAAACATCAGCAACATTTCTATAGCCGGAACCAATCCTGCGGACTTCGCAATTACGACTGGCACGAATGCCTGCGGAGCAGCACTGGCCGCGAGTGCGAGTTGCAGCATCTATGTGACCTTCACGCCCGCATCCGCCGCAAGTTTCTCGGCGAGCCTTCAGGTCAGCGACAACGCCTCTAGTTCACCACAGTCCTCAAGCCTCGCGGGCACTGGGACGGCCCCCGTGGCGACGAGCTTTACCATCAGTTCGTCGACCTCAGCACAAAGCGTTCAGCCCGGAGGGATTGCAACTTATACGATCACCTCAACCGCACAAAATGGAGCTTTCAACAGTCCGGTAACTCTCGCTAGCAGCGGACTGCCCGCCGGTGCAACTGCCACGTTCACGCCCGCGTCGATTACGCCGGGCAGTTCATCGGCAAATTCAACGCTGAGCATACAAACCGCAACAACAACCGCGGCTGTTACGCACCGCAGGCTGGGCTGGCCGCTGGGAGCACCTGCATTGGCAATCGTGAGCCTCCTGTTCCTCCCAGGTAAGCGACGTCGACGTTGGATAACAACGGCCTTGCTACTGTTTGCGTCTCTTGGTGGAATCGGTGCACTTGGCGGATGCGGCGGTGGCTTCTCCCTTGTTCCGCCGACGCAGACCTACACCGTTACCGTCACTGGAACCAGTGGCGCAATTCAGCAATCAACCACCGTGCAGCTCACGGTGCAGTAAAGGGGACTTGATGCGACTCGAGATCAGAGCCATACACTGTCTGCTGTTGGCCATCGCAGCAGTCTTCACGCACCTGGCGACCGCACAAAATGCTCCGGAACAGCCGCCAACAAAGCCGTTGCGCGCTGAACTGGCGCTCGACTACAGCTATATCCGCAGCAACGCGCCGCCAGCCGGGTGCAGCTGCTTCAACCTCAACGGCGGAAGTGCCACTTTTGCGTGGCCCGTGAAGCAAGGGGGGTTGGCTGCTGTCGGAGATTTCACAGTCGCTAATGCCAGCGGCATCAGCAGCAGCAAATTGAACCTTACGCTGGAAACCTTCACAGCAGGAGCACGCTATGTGCCGCGTGTTGGTCACTCACCCTTGCAGCCGTTCGGACAGGCGCTTATCGGACTGGCGCACGCATCCGGAACTTTGGTCGGCCCTGGTACGCCAGGCGCTAGCAATGCTGGGGCGGCGTTCGCCGCTAATTTGGGTGGCGGCCTCGATATGCACGCCAATCGCAGGTTCTCTGTGCGTCTTGTCGAAGCAGATTACCTAATAACCGGCATTGACAACGCTACCGATGACCACCAGAACGACCTCCGCATCAGTACCGGAATTATTGTCCATTTCTGAGGAGCGATCAATATTCCATTAGCTTGTCAAGACCGGCTGAAGGCGGGCAAATGGTGTCTGCGAAACGCACAGTTCGAGGCGGAGAGCATATTATTTGCACAATGCGTTGAAAGGGCGGCAGTCAAAGGTTTTTTCATTTTCGTGAGCCCGACAGACCGGTGAGTACACCTCCAAGGTGTGGCAGACTTGTCACGGAGGAATTTCGAATGAAATCCGCGAGGCTTTTGTTGCTTGCCGGCGATTTTGTAGAGGACTACGAGATTATGGTTCCGTTTCAGGCGCTGCAAATGGTGGGTCACACGGTCGATGCGGTGTGCCCGGGCAAGAAAAGAGGCGACACGGTGCGCACAGCCATCCACGACTTTGAGGGCGACCAGACTTATACGGAGAAGCGAGGACACAATTTCACGCTGAACGCGACGTTCGATGAAGTGAATCCGGCTGACTACGACGCATTGGTGGTTCCAGGAGGCCGCGCGCCGGAGTACTTGCGGCTCAATGCAAAGGTACTCGATATTGTGCGGTATTTCGACAAAGCGGATAAGCCGATCGCAGCGCTCTGCCATGGGCCGCAACTGTTGGCCGCGGCCGGTGTGCTGAAGGGACGGAGGCTGAACTGCTATCCAGCTTGCGCGCCAGAGGTGGAGTTGGCCGGTGGCACGTTTGTCTCGGTAGACTTTTCCGACGCGGTGGTCGATGGCAAACTGGTCACCGGACCGGCGTGGACGGCTCATCCGGCATGGCTGGCTAAATTCCTTGTAGTACTTGAGGCCCACCTGGCATCTGCGGCTGGTTGATCATGAGCCGCAATGCGCACGTCTCGAATCTACGCCCATGTGTTACATTGACGCCATGATCTTAAAGGGATTGGCAATATTCGCGGTCTTATTGGTGCTGGCTCCGGCGCCGGCTTTGCTCTCCGCACAGACTGCTGGTCGTAACGACCCCGCGGCGGCTGGTCAGGCACCGGGACAGGCGAAGGAGGATTGCAATGGGGTTCCCTGCGAAGACCAGGTACCGAAATTTACAGTCACTCTTCCTTCACCGAGGCCGGCGCCATGGTCTCTGCACGAGAAGATCGGCTGGGCGGCCTACATAGTGCTTGCTTTCCTTGGATATGCGGGGATTATGATGGCCGTCTCTACTCTGAAAAAGATTGAGCGGAGCACCACTGCGGTTGAGGCGAGTGTTGCGGCTGTTCAGGCGACGGCGAGTGCCGCGACGGCAGCCGCCGCGGCTGCGGCAGACTCAGCTCAGACTGCATTGCTGCACGCACAGGTTATCGTCAATGCTGAGCGGCCGTGGGTGCTGGTTACTGCTGAGCCTACTCTTGGGTCGGAGAACAGCTTTGACATCACCGCGACTAATCGCGGGCGCTCCCCCGCAACGGTAACTTCGTCTTTCGACCAGGTTTTGTTTGCGGCCGATGAGGCGCATCTGCCCTCTGTACCTGAATTCAAGCAGATTGAAACAAAAGCTCGCTTTGTTCCAATCATTCTGCTTCCCGGCGAGAGCGCGACTCTGAAGACTTTCAGCCGCGAAGATGCGCGAGGGTTCTGTGAATCGGACGAGAAGTTTGCGCGCGTTGTGAATTGGGAGGAGAGGCTCTTTCTTCTGGGCAAGGTTACGTATAACGACTTGATTGCGCCAGCGGGCAAGGAAGCGCACGCGACTAATTGGTGCTGCTGGTATATCCACGGACGGCAAAAGAGTGCTCTGGTTCCGGCTGGACCGGGGGAATACAACGCGCATACTTAGTGCGGTAACTGTGTGAATCGGTGCTCTCCCTGGTCTCAAACGCGAGACCAGGGGCACACAGAGTTCGTAATTTATTCAGAGAATCCCGCTGCGTTGGGGCTAATCAGGCGTTAACTGTTTCGCGCAGATCCTGGTCGAACATTGGATCAGGATCGGCAAGCCTGATCAATCGATGCAGATAGGCGCGGGAGATGGACAGGCTTCGTGCGGCCAGGGTCTTATTCCCGTTGTTCTCGCGGACGGCTGTTACGGCTAGCTTTACCTTGTAATCGCGAAGCTGGCGTTCAAACGAACCGGCAGGATGGTAGTCTGCGATATCGACTACATCTTCGTTGTCGATCCCCTCGTCCTCTACGGCTGTCAGGTTCAGGTCTTCGGAACGAATCTTCATGCCGGGGGCGAGGACGATTGCCCGTTGCATCACATTTTCGAGTTCACGCACATTGCCGGGCCAGGAGTAGTTCTGGAGCATGTGCATCGCATCCGGCTCGATGCTGTCCATCGGCTTCTGGAACATCTGCGCGTAATGACGCAGGAAGTGCTCGGCGATCTGGGGAATATCTTCGGGATGTTCCTGCAGCGCGGGCGACTCGATGCGCATGACGTTGATGCGGTAGTACAAATCCTGGCGAAACTTTCCTTCAGCCACCAGCTGTGCCAGATCACGATGCGTCGCGAAAATGAGGCGGGCGCGCAGGGGGATAAGCTTGTTGCTTCCCAGGCGGTTGAATTCCATCTGCTGCAAGACGCGAAGCAGTTTAACCTGCGTAAACAGGCTCAGATCGCCGATTTCGTCGAGAAAGAGCGTGCCATCGGCTGCCTGCTCAAAATACCCTTCGCGTGCGCCAACCGTTCCGGTGAAGGCACCCTTTTCGTGCCCGAAGAGCTCAGCTTCAATCAACGTCTCGGGAATTGCGCCGCAGGAGACGGCAACAAATGGGCGCTTGGCGCGAGAGCCCATGTTATGGATGGCTCTGGCAATCAATTCTTTACCGGTGCCACTTTCTCCGGTTACCAGCACGGCCGCATTCAGATTGGTGACGCGGTGAACCATTTGGTAGACTTTCTGCATGTGCCGGCTCGAACCAATCAGGCGATCGCAGGCGCCGGGATCTTCCATGCGCTGCTGGACTGTCTCCAACTGCCGCTTGAGCAATGAGTTCTCGTAGGCGCGGCTGAGCATGGTTTTGAGGTCGCGAACGGATGGCGGACGGCGGCAGTAGCCAAATGCGCCAGTTTTGACGAGCTCGAATGCGGTGGACCGGAGGCCGTCGTCGGCCATCACGATGGAGGGAACATTGGACGCGATCAACAGACGCGAGAAGCCAATGCGCTCCTGGAGCGATTCATGGTTGGAGTTCAGATCCAGGACCATGACGTCGCATTCCCCAGCGGAGACCAAGTCATTCATTCCCTCCTGGTCCGACTGAAGAATTACCTGGAATTCCTTACCAAGGGCGGAGGAAAGCAAAGGGTGCAGAGTGCGATCTTCCGAATACAATCCGATTTTGATCATTGATGGGCGACCTTTCCCACTTGAGGAGCTTTACCTAACCGAGGTGGATCGGTGAAGTAGTTACATCTTCCTTATCGGCAGCGATTAAACCAATGCCTGTTTTGCGTCATCTTTGTGCAACGTTGGTAATACATATGCAGAGGAACCCGTAACAGGCGCCCCGAAATAAAAACATTCAAATACTCAGAATTCCGCGATCTTCAAGCGGCCGGAGCGTAGAAGCATGGTTCAGTGGTATTCATCGGCAAGACTATGGGTCTCCACTAGGCAGGTCAATGCAACTTAGGTCATATTGCCGGGAGCGTAGGATGTGGGAAACCTTGGAATTCCTTCAATGGACTGGCGCGCAATAGAATTCTTCGATGGCGCCAAAGTTCGACACTTTCGCCCGTAAACTATTCACCATTAAGATTTTAGATGGGCATCGGCAGGACCGGTAACCTCAGACTTACGATAACTCTCAGGGGATGAATTCCCGATATTGGCCGTATGACACATTTGTGTTATGCCCCGACGATGGGGGTAACCATATATATGGTTCCTTGCGGTGCCAGCCAAGGCCGCAAACACTAACTGGCCCATCGCTTGCTACAGTTAGAAACGTGACCTCACGGCAAAAGCTTGAGTTGTGTCTGCTGGCTGGCGCAGTTGGCCTCAGCCGTTCTGCGTTTCGCAGCCACGATCTCTACGACCTCGACTCAGTGAATTTCGCGCTTGGCATCAGGCGTTTTGATCCCGGAGTGCATCAACCGCATCCGCCAGGGTACTTTCTGTACGTGTGCCTGGGGCGACTGATCAATTCCCTGGTACATGATGCGAATCTGGCGCTGGTGATCGTGAGCATACTAGCCGGTATCGCTACTGTGATCCTTATCTATAGGCTGGCGCTGGACTGGTTTGGGCCGAGGGCCGCGACGTTTGCCGGTCTGCTGTTCCTCTTTTCACCACTGGCATGGTTCCATGGCACGGTTGCGCTTACATACAGTGTCGAGGCGGCTGCTTCAGCGCTGATGGGGTCGCTTTGCTGGCGAATTGACCGCGGCAGAACCAGCTTCATTCTGCCCACGGCTATTGTGCTTGGAATCTCCGCGGGGGTTCGACCCTCGTCGATTCTTTTTCTGGGCCCGTTGTTTCTGTTTTCGCTCCGCAAAGCGCGGCTGAAGGGGATGTTGCTGGGGATTGGGGCGCTCGGTTTGACGGTTGGGGCATGGTTTCTACCGATGATCTCAGCCAGTGGAGGGTTTGCGGCATATTTCGGAGCTCTGACATCGCTGTGGCGAATGGTGCCATCGAAAAGCACGGTGTTCAACTCCTCGCCGATGACGTCTGTCGCACGCGCGCTGACCATTGTCTTCATTTACTTTCTGTGCTTTGGGGCGGCATCGCTGGCTCCGCTTGGGGCGTCGGCCAGCAATCTCGAGACGGACAGGAGCAAAAAAGTGTTTACAGCGGTATGGACCGTCCCGGCGCTTTGTTTTTTTACATTTATCTTTCTCAAAATGGTCAACAGTGGATACCTGCTGCTTGTGGCTGCACCAGCATGCGTCTGGCTGGGGGCCTGGACCGCGGACTGGTACGAATTTACTACCTGGCCAAAGGCGCTAAAGTATTGCACCATAGCTGTTTGCGCGGCGCTCAATGTCTTTATTTTCGTGGCGTTTCCGGGGTATTGTTCCTACCGTTCGGTGCGGCAGTTTGAAGCTGAGTTGCAGCAGGTAGAGACCGGGGTTCCGGAAGTGGGGACGCCGGACAGTCTGCTGATTGTCTCATTCGACAACCACTTCCTGGGTTATCGTCATGCAGGCTATTATTTGCCCGGCTATCTGACGATTGAGTACCCGGAAGCCAACCTGGTGCAGGGTCCGCGGATCTTTGCGATGCAGGGAGGTAACAGCTTTCTGCTTACCGAGCTTCCAGCGGGCTCCTATTCGCGTTTTGTGCTTTTCCCACTGCCGAATGGGGATGCCGGATATGTTCAATATGTGGACAAAGTAAAGAAACTATTGCCTGTCAAAGACATTTCAACCGTGGTTCTGGAAGGGCACGAATTTGTGACGGCGCCCATCGCGGACCTGCGGTTTCTGTTCCCTCAAGCCGGCCTGGCACCGAAGCCAAACGGGGCTGCAGCACTGTATACGCCCCGCGCCAATCCTCTCACCTACCAGTAAACACCCGTGTACACCTCCCCTGTCTCAATCCATTAATGATCTGAATTGAAAGAAGTTACCTCTTTTGCCATTTGGTTGGGCAATTGCACTATCCATGGCGTTCCCTGAACTTCGAGGGAAAGAGGAGCTTGTGGAATGCATACGTATGCCTGGTGGCCAACGCTGATTGTTCTGTCCGTGGCGACCTTCACGGATCTGCGCAGTCGTCGTATACCGAACTGGCTGGTGGGCCCGTTCCTGGTACTGGGCATCGTTGCTTCCGCATGGCTCCACGGTTGGCATGGACTCGGCCAAAGTTTTGGCGGTCTGGGGCTCGGACTACTGATTTACGGCTTTCTTTTCTGGATGGGCGGCATGGGCGCCGGCGATGTAAAGCTGGCGGCCGCGATCGGGGCATGGATTGGCCCCAATCAGCTGTTCATTGCCTTGATTGTTACCGCGATGGCGGGGGGAATCATGGTTTTGGGTTGGGCTCTCTTTAGTGGACACCTGAAAGACATGTTTAAGGGCGCCGGAGATCACTTGAAGCGCAAGATGCCTTACGCGCCGGCAATTGCTGTCGGCACACTCATTTCATTTTTCGCACGTTGAGGTCAGGAATTGACACATGGCTGAATCGACCACAACTTATCAATTCCTGGCAAACGCGCAGGGGACCACGAAGGCAGCAGGGAGCAGCACCCCAATGAATTCGAACAATCAAACATATCTCGATGCCCCGTCCGCGGAATCCATAGGATCTGACGCGTTGTCGATTTGTTTGATTGGTCCGGACGATCTGCGCCGCAAGGAAGCGGCAACAGCTCTTTTGAAATGCGAGGGGACCGAGGTCCGGGAGTATGCAGCTTATCCATCGAGTCTTGAAGAGGTACCGAGGCTGCTGGAGCAGCGCAATGACGTAATCATTATCGACCTGGACAGCGACCCCGAATTCGCCCTCGAGCTGGTGGAAAACCTTTGTGCGAATGGCGCGACAACAGTGATGGTCTATTCGTCGAAGCCAGATCCGGATCTGCTGGTGCGCTGCATGCGTGCTGGGGCGAGGGAGTTCCTTACGCCGCCGTTTGTTCACAAGACCATGGCGGAAGCACTGGTACGGGCCCAATCTCGCAGGACGGTCACGCGGCTTCCGCGCAAGACCGGTGGCAGGCTGCTGGTATTTCTCGGCGCCAAGGGTGGGGCGGGTGTGACCACGCTGGCGTGCAATTTCGCAGTTGCCCTTGCTCAGGAGTCGGCACAGAGCACGTTGTTGATCGATCTCGATCTGCCGCTGGGAGACGCGGCGCTGAACCTTGGCATTGTGACCGAGTACTCGACTGTCAACGCTCTTCAGGAAGCCGGCAGACTGGATGCGAGCTTCCTCAACAAGCTGATTATCAAGCACAGCTCGGGCGTTTCAGTGCTGGCAGCTCCGGGAAAGTTTCCCCAGTTTCATGCCACCAACGAAGCCATCGACAAACTGATGACCGTGGCGCGGCAGGAGTTCGACAACGTGGTTGTGGATGTAGGTGCACGACTCGACCTGACAGACACGGCGCTCTTCAAGGATGCCTTCACAATCTACCTGGTGACACAGGCCGGAATTCCGGAACTGCGCAACTCGAATCGCCTGATCAGCCAGTTCTTTACTGTGGGCAGTCCGAAGCTTGAAGTAGTGATCAATCGTTATGAGCCGCGCGCGTTGGGTGTATCGGACGAGACCATCACCAAGGCGCTTACCCGTCAGGCAAGTTGGAAGATTCCGAACGATTATGCAGCCGTACGGCAGATGCAGAACACAGCGACGCCGCTCGCTCTGGGTGATTCCCCGATTTCGCGGCTGATCAAGCAAATGGCCACATCCATTTGTGGGCAGCGCGCGACTCAACCGAAAAAGAAAGGCTTCAGACTTTTCGGATGAAGCTCGTGAGCAACGGAGCATTCGATGTCGATGGAAGGTGAAACGTGGAACTGCTAAATCTGGAAAACTACAAAGCGGAAATTCATCGGACGCTGATCTCCAAGCTCGATTTGGAAAAGCTTTCGCGCGTTAACTCGGCCCAGGCGCGGCAAGCGGTCTCCGGCATCGTAAAAGAGATTATTGCCGACCAGCGTGTGCCGCTGAACTTCGATGAGCAGGAAAAGATCCAGGCAGATCTGCTCGACGAAGTCTTCGGGCTTGGACCGTTGGAGCCCTTGCTGCGGGACCCGAAGATTTCCGACATTCTGGTCAACGACAAGGACCACGTATTCATCGAAAAAGGCGGCCTTCTGCAGCGAACCAACACTTCGTTCCGCGACGATCGCCACCTGCTGCAAATCATTGACCGCATCGTTTCCCGCGTGGGCCGGCGCGTAGATGAGTCTTCGCCGATGGTCGACGCTCGCTTGCCCGACGGATCCCGCGTAAATGCCATCATTCCCCCATTGGCTCTCGACGGGCCTTCCTTGTCCATCCGCCGTTTCGGCACCGGCCCGCTGGCCGCCAACTCGCTCGTCGAGTTGAAGAGCATCTCCGCCGAGATGATGGAACTGCTGGCATCTGCAGTGAAGGCGCGCATCAGTATCGTGATCTCCGGCGGCACGGGCTCCGGTAAAACGACGTTGCTGAACATTCTTTCGCAGTACATTCCGAATAACGAGCGCCTGGTCACAATCGAGGACGCAGCTGAACTCCGCCTGGCCCAGGACAACATTGTGCGTCTTGAAACACGGCCGCCGAACATTGAAGGTAACGGAGCCATCAAGCAACGCCAACTGCTCATCAACTGCCTTCGTATGCGCCCCGACCGCATCATTATGGGTGAAATCCGAGGTGAGGAAGCCTTTGACATGCTCCAGGCCATGAACACCGGCCACGAGGGCTCGATGACTACGATTCACGCCAACACGCCGCGTGACGCCATCTCCAGACTTGAGTCGATGGTTGCGATGGGCAACATGAATCTACCGGAAAAGTCGGTACGCCAGCAGATCTCATCAGCGATCTCGATCGTCGTGCAGGCCACACGCATGAGCGACGGAACACGTAAGGTAACCAGCATCGCCGAGATCACGGGCATGGAAGAGAACGTGATCAGCATGCAGGAGATCTTCACATTCAACAAAAAGGGAATCGGACCAGATGGCAAGGTGATTGGAGCATTCCAGCCTACCCGCATCCGACCCAAGTTTCTCGATCGGCTTCGCGTTTCGGGCATCGTCCTGCCACCCAGCCTGTTCGAAAAGGAAACGCCGGTTAATTACTAGGCGAAAGGAGGTTGACCGCTATGGGAATACTTGGTTTAGTGGTAATGATTTTCGTTGGAGTCTTTGCGGTAGCGGCATTGCTGCTGTATGCGAGCGGCTCCGGGTCCGCTGAGAAGGCCAAGCAGGTGCAGGCGACCCTTGACTCAGCGCTGGCGACGGAGAGCCAGGAGATGCGCGATCAGATTGTGAATCTGCGCAAGAACGAACAGCTCAGCGCCATTCCATGGATCAACAACAGGTTGGGCAAACTTGAAATTGGTCCAAAACTGCAGACGCTGCTCCACCAGGCCAATCTTCAGTGGACCGCCGGTGGACTGCTCGCCATGTGCGCGGCTTGTTTCGCAGTTCCGGCATTTGCGGTTCATTGGAAAACCGACTCGACGCTGATCGCTGCGATCGTTGGACTGGTGTGCGCCTTTCTGCCGATTTGCTTTGTGCTTTTCAAACGGTCCCAGCGGTTCAAAGCTTTTGAGAAAGAGTTGCCGGCGGCATGCGACCTGATGGTCAGCGCCCTTCGCGCAGGTCAAAGCCTAATCGCGGCAATGGGCATGGTGGCCAGGGAGTGCACCGAACCATTGGGCGGCGAATTCAGAACGTGTTTTGAAGAGCAGAACTTCGGCCTGGAAATGAAGATGGCGATGGACAACTTGATTCATCGCGTACCTCTGCAGGATTTGAGAATTGTCTGCACGGCGATTTTGATTCAGAAGGAAAGCGGAGGCAACCTTGCCGAAGTGCTGGACAAGACCGCGCACGTGATCCGCGAGCGATTCCGGCTGAAGCGCGAAGTTGCCACCCGCACTGCGCAAGGACGACTGACGGGTTGGGTTCTTACGCTGCTGCCGATTGTACTGGCGATGGCGTTGTACACGGTTAATCCCGACATGATGAGCCTGCTTTGGAAGCGCGACATCGGAATAAAACTCTTGTACCTGGCATCCGCAATGATCGTGGTGGGCGGTCTGATCATTCGGAAAATCGTCAACATGGATGTGTAAAGGGGAACTATGGGACTCACGATCATTGCATTTTGCGTCGCATTTCTGTTGATCGCCAGTGGCGGGCTGCTCCTGTTCTATCGGGAAGCCATGCTGCAGCGTATCTCAGAGGTGATCAACCCGAACTCCAAGCCGAAGACGCTGCTGGCTTCGTTCCAGGAGTCGGGATTCTCGATCGGCGGCGTGGTTACACATTTCGACAGCGTACTGCCGAAGAGCCAGGCGGAAGTCTCTGTAGTCAAGCAGCGGCTTACCCGCGCTGGATACCGCAAGGAATCCACGGTAAGGATCTTCAACGGATCAAAGGTCGTGACGCCCATTCTGCTCTGCGCGACCGCGCTGGTTACCGGTCTTGGAGACTTGAGTCCGTTCTTCGTTTACGCAGTCTGCCTGGGCCTGGGCTATCTTGGACCGAGCTTTTGGCTGGATCGCCAGATTAAGAAGCGACAGGCCAAGATTCGCCGCGGCCTGCCGGATGTTCTGGATCTACTCGTAATCTGCATTGAGGCGGGCCTCAGCCTGGACCAGGGCACGGTGAGGTCTTCAGAAGAGCTGGCACACGCGCAGCCGGAGCTTTGCGATGAATTGCACGTGGTGGTTCTGGAACAACGCGCAGGGCGCCCGCGGCAGGAAACATGGAAGCACCTTGCCGAGCGCACGGATGTGGATTGCGTCCGCAACCTGGTGTCAATGTTGATTCAGGCCGAACAGTTTGGCACCAGCGTAGGCAAAACGTTGCGCACCCACTCTGATACGCTCAGGACCCAGCGCATCCAGCAAATCGAAGAGCAGGCAGCCAAGACAACTATCAAGCTGATCTTCCCGCTGGTCTTCTTCATCTTTCCGTCGCTGTTCCTGGTGGTTTTGGGACCGGCAATCATCATCATGATGGATTCATTCAAGTCTTTGTTCAACAACTGAGGTTCGAGGAACCGAAGAAAGGAGGATCTGTATGGACAGTGTCACGATTATCCGAATTGTTGCTGGCGCGCTTTTTGTCATCGTGCTCGGCGTTCTGATTCAGCGCCGCCGCTCGCGTGTTAATTAGTGCAGTCTGTGCGGATCCTCTGGCGGGGAATTTAAAGACGAATGCCCCGCCAGCCGGCCTCACAACTTTCAGAAAACCGAAAGAGAGAAGTTTCACCATTGCTTGACTCACGATGTTCAAAAGGCTCATGAGTTCCGCACCTAACCGTTTGGAAAGAGGATATCAATGGACAGCACCACTTTGATTCGCGTTGTTGCCGGCGTTCTGTTTGTCATCGTGCTCGGCATTCTGGTTCAGCGTCGCCGCACCAAGGTCCGCTAGATCTTGTCAGGTAGATCGACAGCCACTTGACATCGGCGACGCCCAAGAAACTGAACGAGTTCCGCCGGTAGCCATAACAACCACAGAGCTTTTCAACTCGTTCTCACGTGAAGGGGATTTGACATGGACAGTACAACGATTATCCGAATTGTTGCCGGCGTGTTGTTTGTTATCGTGCTGGGCGTTCTGATTCAGCGTCGCCGCACCAAAGTCAGGTAGAGCGGGGCATGACATTCACGGACCGGGAACCTTGCCGCACGACAACCAGGGTACCCCAAATCCGACCAGGACTCAGTGCTTTTCAAATTATTTTCCTAAGAAGGGGGATTCGACATGGACAGTACAACGATTATCCGGATTGTTGCCGGCGTGTTGTTTGTTATCGTGCTGGGCATTCTGATTCAGCGTCGCCGCACCAAAGTCAGGTAGGGCGAAGCATGACAGTCGCGGACGGGAACCTTGCCGCACGAGCGCCAGGGGTGGCCCGAATCCGGTCATGACACAGAGCTTTTTCAAATTGTTCTCGTAAGAAGGGGGATTTGACATGGACAGTACAACGATTATCCGGATTGTTGCCGGCGTGTTGTTCGTCATTGTGCTGGTGATTTTGATCCAGCGCCGGCGCACACGGGTTAAGTAGTACGGCCTTCACGCATAGGTACTGTGGCGACCCAAAAATTGGAGGGCGTCCGCTACCAAGATGACGGACCCGCTCGCTAGGGACACTTGCGGCAGTGGTAACGAGTGCCTCATTGGACAGTGGCAAAGAGCGGGACAGTGGAGTATGCCCTAGTGCAGTTAGGTGACAGGCGCATCTCTCGTGCCAGGCAATTTCTGAGGAAGGGACTTGAAGTTATGCGCCCATCGGATGAACTCGAGTTTTTAACTGGGACTTTGGACCAACACCAGGCCGCCGGGCATTCGTTGAAGGCGGGAGGGAATATGGAATCACGGAAACTTTGCGCTTACAACCAGACTCGTGAGTGCTTTCTAGGTCTGGAAGTGGACGGAGCTGACCTATCGCTGGCCAAGCTCAAGGACCGGATTGCATCCCTCTCACTGAAGTCCGGCGAGGGTCTTTGGCTGGCGCCATACCGGGGGTTGCCTGAGTGGGGCATTCGCGTCCCTCTGGACCTGCTTTACCTGGACCAGGAAGGCCGCGTGATAGATGTGGTCGAGTCGTATCCCGTGTTCCGCGCCAATGCATCAACCCCGCAACCGGCGAGTGTGTTGGCATTGCCTACCCACTCTATTTATTCGTCTCAGACTCAGATTGGCGACCAATTGGTGCTTTGTGTAGCGGAAGAGATGCAGCAGCGCTTGGAGCGGACCTCCGGCTCGACGGCTGCAGCCAGTTCCGTTCCAAGCACGGTGAATGCGGCTGGGCCTATTCCCATTGGAAATGGCAAGCGTCCCACGTCAGTTCCGCCCGCTGCGCCTGCTCAAGCCGCGCCCAGGCGTGTCGCGGCAAATGTTGTGCAGAGCGCGGTTTTGCTGAGGGAAAAACCACTCTGGAGCGGCGGACCGGGATTGCTGGAATTGGAAAATCGTTCGGAGCCGGAGCCCACCAAGGCTAACGAGACTCACATGATGGGGCTGATCCAGCCGGAGATGACCGATGTCAGGCCTCCGAGGGGTTGGCTTGAGCGGTGGTGGTCTCCCGATCCAAGGAAAGCTCCACGCGAGCAAGCTCCTGGCCTGGCCGCCTATTACTGGACTGGCGGGCCTTCTGAGCCGCATGAGATTAAGGACATCAGCGCAACCGGTTTATATGTCGTCACAGAGGAGCGTTGGTATCCGGGAACTTTGATTCTGATGACTTTGCAGAACACTGCGTTTGGGCCGGAAGTAGCCGAGCGTACGATCTGCGTACATTCCAGGGCAGTCCGCTGGGGCAAAGATGGCGTCGGCCTGCAGTTTGTGCTGGAGAAGGACTCGAACGACTCGTCAATGGCGGCAGCGGATAGAAAGGCACTGGATCGATTCCTGAACCGGCTTCGTAAGAGCAACCGGTAGGCATTTCCAGGTTTGGCAATGCATGAGGTGAGTCATGCCAGGACTGCATTGAAATGCGTTGTCAAAGGGATATTTCAGATTTAGCAGTGCATGGAGGGAGAACGATGAAAGTTCAAATCGAATTACATGGTACGACAGGGGTGTTGAAGAATTTTCTCAACCCTAATCGTGCATCATCGGCGACACAAATTGCGTCCTTGCCTATCGGGCGACGGATGCGCGCTTTTCTTTTTGGAGACGAAGAGGGAAGCTCGCTCATCGAGATCGCGCTGACCATGCCGATCCTTCTGGCCGTCGTTACCGCCATTTGCACATTTGCTGTGGGTTTCAACAATCAGCTAACCCTGACGAGCGCCGTGGGCACCGGCGCACAGTATTTGCAGTTGATTCGAACCACCACAACAGATCCATGCGCCGATACATTGAACGCTATAAAAAGCGCGGCGCCAAGCCTTAATACAGCCAGCCTCAATCTCACCTTTAATCTGAACGGAACGCCTGTATCGGGGAGTTCGTGTCCTGGTGATCAGAAATACCTTGTACAACAGGAACCCATAACAGTGTCCGCCACTTATCCGTGTGTGCTTTCGATCATGCCGATGGGCTACGGGACAAAGTTCGTGAGCAACTGCCAGCTTTCGGCAAAGGTATCCGAGTTTGAGTACTGACCCTGAGAGGGACAACAGGAACGCTGGGAAGGGGATTTTGTGTCGTTCTGTCTCGCAGCTTTGCGCGAGCATCGCCGGCAGACGATTCCATAGATGGCGATGACATTCCGTTCCTAGACCAGGACAGGGATGGCCAAGATATAGAGTGCAATAGATCCCCGGCGATCCTTTGATGGAGGCCGGGGATCAGGACTTTCTGGAGGGTTTTTCGAGGCTACCAGGGCGGTTCTCCAATTCATGTTGGGTTAGCAGGGTTGTGGAGGGTGCTTTTTCTTGAGTCCAGCATTGAAGGGACTCTTCGATGCACGGGACTGCCGGAGGACGGAACACCAACAAAACAGCAACGATCCTCTTCACCAGTGATTACCTTTGAGGGTACTTGTGGACTGTCTTGGAATTACTGACTGGGCATGGCACTAACGCAGACGTGTGATTCTGAGTATCCCCCAAAAGAGGCAGAATAAAGGCGGGGTAAAGAGCTGAATCATCCAGTTCCTGGGACCATTTCTGGTGATTTAAACCCGACTCATCGAACCAGTCTCTTCTGGAAAGGAGTGCCTGTGCTCTGAGTTGCATGCGATGCGGCCGAGGGGATCATTTTGCAGTAAGCGGGATTCCATGATGCATGGAGGAAGAACGATGGATATTCAAGATGTTTTTCGCGGACCAGCGATGTTTTTGAAGCGCAGCACGATTCGCGATGCTGTACCTGATGAATTCGATGTGATGCCAAGGTCTCTCGGGCGGCGAATGCGCGCATTTGTGTGCGCCGGGGAGCGTGGAAGCGCACTTGTCGAGTTCGCCCTGATATTGCCTATGCTGCTGATGCTGACGACGGGCCTGCTGGTGTTTGGCGTGGCCATGAATAACTATATGCAGCTCACGCATGCGGTCAGTGTAGGTGCCAGGTCGGTTTCGCTCTACGGACACGACGCAGGGGCGCCAAACAACACGGCAGACCCTTGCGCGGTAGCCTCCACTGGCGTCATCAATGCCGCGCCTGGGCTTAATCCGGCGAACATCACCTTCTCATATGCGATAGGCGCAACACCAGCGAGTTCGACGAGTTGCACGGGCGCGGCGACGAGTTTGACCTCGGGCTCCAATGTTACGGTGACAGCCACTTATCCGTTGAACTTATCGATCTACGGCAAGGTCTTCAGCCAGAACAACGCGGTGCTATCAGCTTCGGCGACGGAGTTAGTGCAATGAAAATGCAGAGAGAATCTCTTGTTCGCCGCGCGATCCTCAATCGTGTCATCAGAGAACAACACGGTCAGGTGCTTCCCTGGGTTGCATTCATGATGATCCTGTTTCTTGGCATGGGTGCGTTTGTGCTGGACATAGGGCACGCCTATTTTTGCTATCGCGAACTGCAGGGCGCGGTGGATTCGGCTGCCTTGGCGGGTGCGCAAAACCTTAAGGCCGCGTCACCGTCGGCGGTCGTCGCCCAATACGATGCCGAATCCGGCGGGTATAACACGAATGCGAATTTGAGCATCAATGGGGCCAATAGCGTTTCGATGGTTCCCGGGTATCCCAAATACGCCTGCCTCGGCTCTCCGACAACGCAGGCCGCTTGCCAGGGACCAGAAAACGCAAATGCCATCCAGGTGAAGGAACAGGCGGTCATTCCTACCTTTTTCGCCAAAATTTTCGGCATCAACCAGATGACCGTCTCGGCAATCGCATCTTCGGCAATCATAGGCGCGAAGAATCAGCCGAACAATATCGCGATCATCCTGGACACCACAGCGTCCATGCAAACGATTGACTCGAATTGCACTTCGAGTGGCGGGAGTGCATCGAGAATTGTCTGCGCGGAGCAAGGGGTCTCAACCCTTTTGCAGAGTCTATCGCCGTGCAACACCGCACTGGGATGCGGCGCCGTAAGCAACGGGATATCTCAATATGCGCTCGACTCAGTGGCAATATTCACCTTCCCCAATGTCACGGTGGGCTCTGCGAACAACGACTACAACTGCAGCGGCAACAACCCGACCATCCCGATCTATTCGCTGCCGACGATCGGCTCGACCACATATGCGCCGAGCGGAGCGAGCACGGCAACTTACCAGATCACGCCGTTCATGAGCGACTACAAGTCTCAAGACTCGGGCACCTCATTGGACACGGCGTCCGACCTGACGATGGCGGTAGGAGCCGGCAAGAGCAGCAGCGGGAGCAGTTGTGCCGGCATGCAGGCACCGGGTGGCGATGGCACCTACTATGCAGGCGTGATCTATGCCGCGCAGGCAGCTCTCACGGCCCAGGCAGCAACCGAGACCGCAATCGACCCGAACCTGGTTCCTGTGAACATCATGATCATTCTGACCGATGGCGAGGCCAACGCAAATCCAAAAAAGATTGCGACACAGACAGCAGGGGGTACCTCCATCGCTACTTCAAATTCATGGCCGACCGGCGGTGGCGCCACTTCTTCCATCACCAACTATCCATCCCCATTCGACCAATGCCAGCAGGCGGTGGCGGCGGCCAACTATGCCAAGAGCCAGGGAACCCAGATTTACTCGATCGCATACGGGTCGGAGTCTTCAGGATGTACAACAGATTCGAGCGGCCCGCAGCCCAACATTACGCCTTGCCAGGTGATGTCGGAGATGGCTTCACCGAACGTATATAACTCGAGCGGTACGCTGACCAAGGCATATTTCTATTCCGACTATCAGCAAAGCGGATCCCCTAGCACCTGCGTCTCGACAGGCACTACAGTTACGAACATGAACGACATTTTTCAGCAGATCGGCACGGGGTTTCTCGTGGTGCGATTGATACCGGACCAGACGTTTTCGGGCAGCTAGTTTCTACTCTTCAGCCTCTTCATACGGCTGAGCATCGAAATCGGCAGAAAAAATCTCCTGACGGGTCCGAATCTGGATGCGTCGGGAGATTTAGTTTGTAAGCCAGAACAGTGGCGGCCCGGCAACTTCCTTCCGTTCGGGCTGCGCGGTAACTCCTTTGTTTTGGAGATTGCCAGGAATCCAAAATACTTAAGTCCTTTGTTTTAACAAGCTGTTTTGACGTAACATGCTTGTTTTCAAGAGGATGAGGTGAAATCGGTACTTGGAGTGTTTTTTTGGGCGGTAGCGAGCTGATGGAGAGGCTCCGTTGGCTGATTGTTGGGTCCGCGGACGAATCCAGAGGTGGTATTTAGCTCTTACTTTTTGATTGTGCGCTCAAAGATTGAAATGAACTGCAAAGATTTGAGATATATCTTCGTGGGTTTGGGGGTACTTAACTGGGAAGGAATAGGAGCCAAGTCCATTCGACTCCGCTGAGGTGTGCTTCGTTCCCTATGAACAAGAAATCTGGTTGAATAAATTCAGCAAGTTAGCCGTGGCTTCGCCGCGATAGCAAGTCAGCGAGTTAGCGCAGGACCCGATCTCCGACAACTGTTCATTCCAACCATAACTCGACGCGGCGAGTCGGGCTGCCCCCTATGAACAGGACCGATTGAGAGGTGAGGTTTCCCGCTCTCGCGACAGAAATAAGTCCGACCCAGAGGGTGTTCCGACGGGGCACGGTACATTTGTGGCGAATGGAGGGGACGTTCATTGCAGATTTAACTTGCGATGCAAGTCATGATGCTCGAGACATTAGTGGGCTTGGTCGGGGTTCTGGTCGAGTTCTTCGGGGATGATGAGGAGGACTTCTACCTTTTCCTGCTGGCCGTCTCTGACAGCCGGCCTGAATTGCCATTGGTTGAGGGCATCCAGAACAAACTGCGCCTGGAGAAACCCGGGCGGGAATGAAAGCGACAAAGATTCAAAGCGGCCGGCCTGGTTCACAAAGCCGTGAACCAGAATGGCATCGGAGTTGAATGCGTCTGCGGTTAGGTTGGGGCGCACGATATTGAACGGCCATGGGGCTTCGAGGCGGGCGACATTTCCTGACTGCGAAGCTTCGCTTGTACGAGGAAGCGAGTATTGGAGGATCCAACTCTTGGTTAGTCCGACATGCAAGTAAACGGTGTAGGCTACCCTGTCGTTCCAGATTCCGGACATTTCGGGGAATTTCTCTTGCAGGCTAGAGCCCACCACGACGGCTCCGAATTCGCCATTCCTGGGAAGATTGAATTGCGTAGTTGTGAGTCCATTGTCTCCGGAGCCTTCACCTGCACCGGCTTTGGTTCCGTTGTGCGGTCCGGCGACGCCATTGGGTTCGCCTGAGTCTCCGGCGGCCTGATTGGTTCCAATGCCTTCAGCCTGATTTGATTTTTGGCCGGCCGATGCTTGCCCTGGGGCAAGAATTCCCGACTCATTTTGGGTAGTGGTTTGATTTACGGGGGGCAGGGTTGCGGTTCCATCGGGCATACGGAGATCGGAGATGGACATGACCGCTGTGGGCGTGGGCTGGGCGGATGTCTGCGAGGCGGTGACTGGAGCCAATTGGACCATATTCGGCCCGTGAACGACCAAAGGTGACGTTGTTTTTGAGAAAACCGGCAGACTGTTTGTCGGCGTATTGGTTGAAGAGATGCTGATGTCTCCGAGGTCGATCTCCTGATTGGGCGCGTGCATGGATGGCTCTACATCCGACGCTGTCGCTTTTTCCGGGAGAGGCGCTACCAGATTCTTCACCAACTCCTTCTTTGGAGACCAGATCACGACTGTCGGCACGGGGGTCTCCTCGGCGATTTTAACCGGATCGGGAATATCCGGCTGTATGAGTGTCTGAATTCCCTTTGGCGCGTTGGCGGTCTGCCTGAGGACGGCTATGTGCGCGGCAGGCTTTTGTCCGGATGCGGGCGTATGTGCATTGGAGTTAGGGCCTGGATAGGCCATGCCTTTCGAAGCAGCCTGGCGTGCCTGCTCTTTTGGGGTATGGAGATCCAGTTGCCGAATGGTGTATTTTTTTCCCTGGAGGTGTTCGTTGATTACCGGCGAATAGATAAGTCCGAGAGACAGGAGCGCAATGGCTGCTCCGTGAGCGACAATGGATATCAGGAAGGAGGACGGCCGCTGGGTGAGCTCGGGCCGCTCCGAAAATAGCGTGATGATGCGCGAAGAACTCATGTTTGAACCACTTTCCTCCCACGCGCCGGCTCTGCTTACTATGAAGGACTATCACGCTTAAGGCACTTATAAATCATCCGGACACGAAAGTGGCCCTCGCGAGCCATCAAGAACATTCAAACACCTTATAGAATCTCACAGTGCACCTAACTTCCTCATAGCACTCTTGATACCTTGCATGATTTCTGTTTCCCATCCATTCTTATATATGCACCATGTACGGGCTACACTGAACACGCATTGGAACTTGTTCGATAGTAGATAAGTAATTTCCGGATCAACGTGAAATTCGAAGTTTGTTCCTTGGGCGCAGACAAACCCTGGGACAGAAAGGCGGAGCTGGCCGGGTAGAGCAAAACAAGGGTTACCGTGTCCTGTTGGGTGTTGTGCAAAGATGCCGCTCCCTGATGGCCGGGTTAACTTGGGGTAGGTGCTTTCGGGAAAGAGCATCCCTGGTTTCGCTATAGCCAGTTCAAACAGGCGTCAAGATGAACAAAAGACTACTTACGATCCTACTCCTCGCTTTCGTCATTGCGGGCGCGTGCGCCTTCCTGGTTTATCGAGTTATAGGGAACCGTCTGGGGGCAAGCGGTCCGTCTACCACTAAAGTGGTAGCCGCGGCGGCCGACATCAAGCTCGGTACGGTGCTTACCGATGCCAATCTGACGACGATCGAGGTTGGATCGGTTCCCAAGGGCGCGATTCTGGATAAAAAGAATGCGATTGGCCGTGGCGTTGTTTCGGATATCTACCAGGGTGAGCCGGTTCTTGACAGCCGGTTGGCACCGGTTGGGTCGGGCGGCGGACTGGCTGCTACTATTCCCGATGGCATGCGCGCCATCGCCGTCAAGGTGGACGACGTTGTGGGTGTAGCCGGATTCGTTACACCAGGGATGCACGTAGACGTGCTTGTTTCAGGCACACCTCCTGGACAAAACTACGCAGCGAACTCCCGTGCGGCGCAATTGGGCACGCTGGTGAAGACTATCCTTCAGAACATCACGGTGCTGTCAGCGGGCGTGAATATTCAAAAGGACGCAGAAGGTAAGCCCCAGTCTGTGCAGGTAGTTAACCTACTCGTGACCCCGGAACAGGCCGAGACTCTCAGTCTGGCTACGAACGGCGTGAAGATCCAACTTGTGCTTCGCAACCCACTTGATACAAAGACCGATCCAGTTGAAGGAACGGCCATGGGCAACATATTCGCGGATACGAACATAGCGCCGGCGCCCAAGCCGATCGCTAGAGCGGCAGTGAAGAAGGCCGCTCCGGCACCTGCACCCTTTTCAATCGAAGTGATCAACGGTTCGAAACGGACTGAAGAAAAATTCGGAACCCCCGAGGCAAAGCAGTGAAAGCGAAAACTGGCTTATCCATCACAAGCTTCTGCGCATTGTCAGTTTTCCTTTGCGCCGAGTTGGGCCTCCAGGCTCAATCGTCAACGACAGCTTCCCTTCCCGGCGGCGTTCCCGTTCAGGACTCGACGAACGAACTCGCCGTGGCAGTTGGCAAGACTGTGCTGATAGACTGCGCGCGGCCTATTGCGAGGGTTGCAATAGGTTTGGGAGAAATCGCAGAAGCTTCTGCGGTGACCCCGACCGAGATCATGGTGAACGGCAAAGTTCCGGGTGAAACCAGCCTTATCATCTGGGATACCCGCGGCGGCCGTCAGTTCTTCAATATCACGGTGCGGCCAAGCTCGGCGGTTTCGACTGACAATCTGGACGCAATCCGTCGCGAGCTTGCCATGGAGCTTCCGGGTCAGCCATTGAAGGTCACGTCCGAGAACAACATGGTCTTCCTCCGCGGCACGGTGAAGGATCTCAACGGCTCTGCCCGCGCAGTTCAGATCGCTTCGACGGGCGGTAAGGTAGTTAACTTACTGAACGTCGATGTGCCCCCGGCCGACCCGCAGATTCTTCTCAAGGTGAAATTCGCCAGCGTCGACCGTAGTAAAGAAAAGCAGCTCGGCATCAACGTGTTCAGTTCAGGCCTCGGCAACACCATTGCGGGCTACGGCACGGGAGAATATGCCGCTCCGACAGTGGGCCTGCCCTCGGCGGGATCGCCAGGTTCAGTTAGCATCTCCAATCCGTTGAACCTCTTTGCATTTTTCCCGGGTCTTAATCTAGGAGCAAACATTGAAGCTTTGGAGCAGAGAGGTCTGGTCGAAGTTCTGGCTGAACCAAACGTGATGGCAGTCAATGGCAAGGAGGCAAGCTTCCTGGCCGGTGGCGAGTATCCGTATCCGGTGGCTCAGGCTGCGACTGGCGGCGCGGCTACGATCAGCATCAGTTTCAAAGAATACGGCGTCCGCTTGAATTTCATCCCGACGATCACTCCTCGCGGTACCATTCGGCTTCAAGTGGCCCCCGAAGTCAGCGCGCTCGATTTCGCGGATTCTGTAGAGATCTCAGGATTCGACGTGCCGTCGATTACCACTCGCAAGGTCAAGACCGAAGTTGAGTTATCTGATGGTCAAAGCTTCGTAGTCGGTGGATTGCTGGATAAAAACGAAACCGAAACCTTCCAGAAGATTCCGTTTCTGGGCGACATTCCGATTCTGGGCAAGTTCTTCCAGTCGATGCAGAGAACCAAGACGGACACCGAGCTTATCATCATTGTGACGCCTGAGATTGTCTCTCCCATCGGAGCCGGATCGGCCCTGCCGGAGCTGAAATTGCCGCAGCCGTTCCTGCCAACCAACTCTGGCATTGCGATGAACACCCCAGATGCCAAGGCCCCGGGCAATACGCTGCCCACACCGCCAACCACCATACCGGTTGAGAAGCTGATCGAGAGCATGAGGCCTGAAGCACCCCTGGTCATCGAGGGCGCAAGCGGAACCTTTGGAGCCGGTGGAACCGGCATCAGTTCGGCAGCACCATCATTACCTAGCGGTACACCACAGTAGGTCTTTCGCCGGTCGCCTGATTATGCGGCCGGCGATGCTTGATTCTGCGCAATCTCTCGTTGTAGAACTCAGCGGCAGATCCACTTGAATAAACAGAAGATTGCGGCGATCTGGGAAGGGACAAGAAATTACCCCCTCAGATCGCCGCTTCACTTTGGCGAAATGAATTGAGGGAACCGGATGAGCCACTTCAGCGCCACACCGTCATTGGATGCCCGGTTTCACGTTTCGAATGTCACACGGGGCACAGTCCTGGCGACTCGCCTGGAAGTGGCCGACAGCGGTGCGAAGCGCAACAAAGGGTTGCTGGGGCGGAAAGGGCTTGCTGCGGGCGAGGGCTTATGGATCGTACCTTGCGAATCGGTACACACCTTCTTCATGAAGTTTGCGATCGACCTGGTTTATCTTGACCGCAAGAATCGGATCAAGAAGGTACGGCATGCAGTGGGGCCATGGCGGCTGTCCGCGTGTCTTTCAGCGCATTCGATTCTTGAGTTGCCGGCGGGAACGATCGAGAGCACGCAGAGCGAACGCGGAGACACGCTGGAATTCTCGCCTGCCTCAACGGCGACCGCGTGACGCCGGCTATGACGAAGGCGAAACTCGATGGTTTGTACTTGCTGCTGCTGGGGAGCGTGGTCTTTGTGCTGCTCGGCACAGTGCTGGCAAACACCTCTCCGGTCGCGATGGGCGACTTCAGAGGACTCTATTATCCTGCGCGATGCCTGATTCACAATTGCGACCCTTACATGGAAAGTGAGGTGGCCAAGGTGACTCATGCGGAGGGAGGCGACCGCGCCTGGGATGCGGCACACAATAGCTATTTTTCTCGTTATATATATTTTCCGCCCGCGTTTTCAGTTACGGTTCCTATCGCGTTATTGCCGTGGGCGCCTGCGCACTTATTGTGGACAGCGCTCACCATGACGAGCCTGATCTTCGCTTCCTTTCTGATTTGGAGCCTGGCTGCGGATTACTCGCCAACCCTTTCCGGGGCGCTGGCCGGGCTGCTTCTGGTATCGACCGAATCGCTGGTGGTTCTTGGTAATTCAGCCGGCGTCGCCATAGGTCTCTGTGTGGTAGGAGCCTGGTGCTTTCTTCGCGAGCGGTTTGTAGCGGCGGGTGTCGTGTGTCTTGCCGTCAGCCTGATTATCAAGCCACAGGATGCTGGCCTTGTGTGGCTCTATTTCCTTTTGGCCGGAGGAGTTTACCGTAGGCGCGCAATTCAAACTTTGCTCGCCGTGGTTGCGCTGAGCCTGCCGAGTTTGCTGTGGGTTTGGCATGTATCGCCGCATTGGATACAGGAAATGCATGCCAATGTCCTGGCCTTTTCCGCACCCGGCGGCAGCATGGATCCCGGAGTGGCTTCATCCGGAGTATTTGGTCTTGGCCTGTTGATCAGCCTGCAAACTGTGTTTAGTTTTTTTCGAAACGATCCGCACTTTTACAATCCGGCGAGCTATTTGGTGTGTTTGCCGCTGCTACTGATTTGGGGAGCGGTCACAATGCGCTCACGGAACTCGGAGGCAAAACACTGGATGGCGTTGGCGTCAATCGCAGCACTCTCCATGCTGCCTGTTTATCATCGTCAGGATGACGCAAGGCTTCTGTTGTTAGCGGTGCCGGCTTGTGCCATGCTCTGGGCCGGAGGCGGCATGGTGGGACGGCTCGGACTCCTGGTGACTTCAGTCGCCATTGTATTGACCGGGGACCTTCCTTGGGCCGTTCTTATGGGAGTGATTGGCGCACTGCACCTTTCAGGGACCGGGATGGTTGGACGGATGCTGCCCGCGCTCCAGGTTTTTTTGATACCGCTGACCCTATTGGTCGCTGGTGTTTTCTATTTGTGCATTTACGCGCGCCGCGCTTCGGAGAATGCTCCGCCCCAGGTGTTCTAGAGCGTGTTTCCGAAGTTCGTGGGATTTGTTTGCGGGTGCGCGGATTGCGGTGAGGTTCCCGAAATGCAGGTCCCCATTCGACTTCGCTCAGGGCAGGCTTTCGACGCCGTTGAAGTACGCTCCGCACAGGATGACATGGTTGTTGAGCGTTGAGGTTTCCCGCCCTTGCGATAGGAAAAAATCGCAGGAACGGGGCACGGGGCGTTTGCGGTGCGTTTTATGCGGCGTTCATTGCAGATGTAATTTGCACCGCAAGTCATGTTGTTCAGGATGACAGGGTTGTTTTTGATATTGGCGCGTTTGGGCTTATGAAACTGCTACGGCGTTTTCAACGCTGGGTGTTTCAACAACGCGCCACTCTTTGAAGACGGCTACTCCGGCTGCGGCCACGGTAAGGACTGCCAACGATCGCAGCAGCGTTGGGTGGGCGATCAGGAGCGCGTATTCGAATCTGACTGTGAGAGACCAGCAGAGAACTACTCCCAGATAAATAAGAGCGCGACGCATTCTGCGGTATCCCACGTTTGCGGCGAAACAGCCGAAGGCGAGCCCTGCGACGAGGTCGATGACGTAATGCTCTCCGGTTGAGAGCGTTGCCATTGCGGTGCATGCAAGGAACGCGAGCGAAACAACCCGCCACAATTTTCCTGGAGCAAAGAGAACGAAAACCAATGCGGTGGCGATGTGCAGCGAGGGAAACGCATTGGGCATGCCGACAAGCTTGATTGCTCCTGCTTGCACTTGCGGAGGATAGAGCCACTGCGCGCCAAAAGCATAGGCAGGCCCACATGCTGGAAGGATGGCATACAAGAGAGGTCCTGCAACGAGTTCGCCAACGTAGGCCAACACTACTGAGCCGCGGCGATTCCGCTTAATTGTTACGAAGAACCAACAGATCATCATGGGCACCATGATTTGATAGATCACGATGAGCGGAACACGCATGAAGCCTTCGAGCGGGCGTGCGATGGTGGCGGCGGTCATGCCGAGGGAGTTGTCAATTGCGGCCAATACATGGTCGAACTTCCAGGGGAGCAAGCCGCCTTCCCTGCTCATGAAGACGGTAAGAAGGAATCCGAAAAAGAGATTGAGGGTGAGGGCAAATACGAGCATGGGACGGGTCTTGTCTTTTTGGTCGCGGAGCATCCAGACGACGGACAAGAAGAGGGCCACCGTTCCGATAATGGCGGGGTTTGTAAGCAGGGCGAGCAGGTGCATTTCTTGATCCAGCCGATCGTCTGCGGGTCATTAGAGTCCAGCAGAAGGGTCAGTTTAATGCATCGGACAATTGGTCCGGACACTTCAATACATTGGAAGGAGAAAGTGGTAAACAGCCTCGACGCTTCGATGGTGGCGAGTCTCCGTAGATGTTTTGTTGAAAAATCGACATAACCGGTGTTCGCGCAAGCTTTTATCCCTTGCAGCCCTGGCTCTCGGAGTTTGCATTCCCTCAGCGGCCAAAGCCGACACCGAAGACCCCAAACATGTACGGGATAAATCCCGTACCCTTCGAAGTGGATGATTGTCCGAAAGCTTGATATGTGGGACTGCACTATTGATGTGAAGGGGTTGTGGAGGCCGGGCTGGCGGCTGTGGCTTGCGCAAGGAGATACCAGGCAAGCCATGCGGGTGCGGTCCAGAGGTAGAGGGGTGACGTGACTTTGATACCGCCGACCAGTTCTACTTCGACGAGGAGGCTGGCAGCTACGAGTAGGACGAGCAGGGTGCGCGACCGGGTCGCGTACGCGCCTTGCAAGAGGGCTGGGATGGCTAGGCCACCGTCGTATATCCAGGAATAGGGCGCGGCGACGAGAGAGACGAGGACGAGGAGGCCGCCATATTTCTGCCAGTCCCATGTGTGACGGCGGGGCCAGAAATACGCAAGCGCCCATGCGCAGCCGAGAGCAGGCGCGAGGTACTGGAGCCACATTGAATGTGGGCTGATCCAAAGGCGGAAAACGACAATGAGGCAGGGAATGTATTCGGTGTCGAGTCCCGATAAGCGCATCATTTGTGAGTATTCTGTCCAGGCTGAGGGTTCGAGGAGATAGACGACGGCGCAACTAGTGGCCATGGCGACTGCAAAGCCGGCAAGTATCTTGTAGTTTTTGGAGATCACTATCCACACAATCAGTACGACGGCGAAAGGGAGCAAGAGGTGAGGCTTGAGGGCGCAGAGCCAGAGGGATACCCCAGCAAGAAGCGGGCGCGCGCTGTGGAGTCGCAAGAAAAGAACGTAGCCAAGGAGCGCGAAGAGTGACGTTTGCCCCATCATGACGCAGATCAGCGCAGGTCCGAAGGAAAGGCCGAGCCAATGCAGGCGATTAGTCGGACGATTGTGCATTCCCCATAGCAGATATACGGAGGCGACCAGGCATCCGAGCATCAACAAGGACCATAGGAGCGCTCCAATTCGAAGCCCTAGGAAACCGAGGGGAGCGGCAAGCGGCAAACCCCATGGCGGATTGCGCATGTAGAGAGCGGTCTGGACATCGAGGCCAGCTGAGCGCTCGATCCGGGTCATGACCTCGCGGTCATAGGGATTGGCGTGGTGAACAAGCTGCTGGCCGGTGGCCCAAAAGACGACGAAGTCGCGTGATCCGGCGATGTTGCCGGATAGCGGCACGACGCAGAGGAAGAGCGTGGTGAACGCAAATGCCAGCCCGCTGACGAGGGCTAAGGCGAACTCCACGATGTCCTGTTTTGTCTTGGGTGGTGGAGTATCGGTCGTGCTTGCCATGATGGCTATTCTACTTGGCGTGGACGAGCGGAAATCAGCTGAGGCATAGCATAAACAGGCCGTGGCAGGTGCATATGGTTGAGCGCGATTCCGACGAAACATTCTTCGGGGGCTGAAGCCCACGTTGGTATTGCAGGAATTATGTACGGGCTAAAGCCCGTACCCTTCAACGTTTTCACTTCTTCCGCAGGCTGTGGAGTCGTGTCCTTTCAAACCATGGGCCTTCCCGCAGGCAGTAAATCCGTCTTCGGGAAAAGCGATTTGCACCAAATCGACTGCATCAATCGGGTGAACCATCAGTAACAAACTTTAAGGTCATGTATACGATGCCGGGCCATCCCAAATGCCGGTGTAAACGGCTGTATACAGCCGCGGCTGACTCCATTTTGAAACAAAGGCCCGTAAGTTATTGATTTATCTACAAACCACTTGTGCATATTGATTGGCACGCCAGGTGCTATATGGAGGGTGCCCCGGCTGAGGCTGGGAAACATAAATCTACGGAGAGAACACACAATGAACACCATGCTCCTCAAGCTGTACGTGAAGTTCCAGGATCTGGCCAGCCGCGAAGAAGGTCAGGATCTGGTTGAATACGCCTTGGTCGTTGCACTGATCGCCTTCGGCGCCACCGCCGGCATGAAGGCCCTTGCTACCGGCCTCAACACCGCATTCAGCAACATCAGCAGCACTCTCGGTTCGTACGTAAGCTAGTTTTTCGCCTTCCGGGGAAGAACAACAATCGCCAGCAGTATCGCTCCTTCGCGGGAGGGCTACGCACACCTTAGCGGGTTAAAACGCGTACTCTCCTTTGCAAAGGGATCCTTACCTAACTCGCAACCACAAAAATGGAGATGACAATGAATACCATGCTTCTCAAGCTGTATGTGAAGTTCCAGGATCTGGCAAGCCGCGAGGAAGGTCAGGATCTGGTTGAATACGCTCTGGTTGTTGCACTGATCGCTTTTGGCGCGACCGCCGGTATGAAGGCTCTTGCCACCGGCCTCAATACCGCCTTCAGCAACATCAGCTCCACCCTCGGCTCTTACGTAAGCTAGTTTTCGCCCGCGAGGGCAAACGGCAAACCCAAGCAGTTTCGCTCCTTCGCGGGAGAGTTGCGCGCACCTAACCCGGTGACAACGCGTACTCTCCCAACAAAGGACTCTTGTGAGTTTACTTCCCTTTCGAGGCCATGCCATGCTTTCCAGTTTCAACAAGCTCGCATTCAAGTTGCGTTGCTTGCTGACGCAGGAGCACGGTCAGGATCTGGTTGAATACGCCTTGGTTGTCGCTCTGATTGCATTTGGAGCGACCGCCGGCATGAAAGTCCTGGCGACCGGACTCAACACCGCGTTCAGCAATGTCAGCAGCAAATTGGGCAGTTACGTATCCTGATTCCGCGCCAGATTGGTTTCAGCACCCTTCCAAACTCCAATTTCGTTCTAAACGGGAGAGTTACACCGGGCGAATCAGATCCCGGCATGCGCTCTCCTTAGTTTTTGACCGTCGTTCAGAACACGAATGACGATCCACGAGTTCTTAAATCCTTCCTGAGCAAAGCCGAGACGGCAAACGGGTTGTATCATAGTCTCCGCTGCATGCTTGCGGCCATGGACGGCAATGCTCGCTTCTGCAAGTCCGGAAAATAGCGTCTCGCTGATGCTGCTCGAAGGCGGATTGACACTGATAGCTGTCGCGGTGCCATTCGCGCTGCCGCGATTGGGAACAGCCTGGTTTAGTGGCATCGAGCGCCTCTTCGGGCGCCTGGCACGGAGCAAGGGCAACGCTGTAGCAGCTGTTGGCCTAGCGGCACTCCTGCTGCGGCTCGCTATTCTCCCCTTTTGCCCAATTCCGCTTCCGTTCATTCCCGACGATTTCAGCTTTCTGCTTGCTGCGAATACCTTTGCGCATGGGCGGCTTACTAATCCAACGCCGGCTATGTGGATCCATTTTGAAAGCATCCACATTACGATGCAACCGACGTATATGTCGATGTATTTTCCGGCGGTGGGTTTGGTCCTGGCGGCGGGGAAGGTACTTTTCGGCAACCCATGGTTCGGTATTCTGTGCGCCAGTGCGCTGATGTGCGCGGCCATCTGCTGGATGTTGCAGGCTTGGCTTCCGCCAACCTGGGCGCTGCTGGGAGGAGTTCTCGCCATTTTGCGCCTGGGACTGTTCAGCTATTGGGTCAACACGCACTCGGCTGGAGGTTCCGTTGCTGCACTGGGAGGGGCATTGGTGCTGGGGGCGTTGCCTCGCCTGACGAAGAAGCCCTGTCTGCGCTATGGGCTTCTGCTGGCTGTTGGGATTGTGCTGCTGGCCACTACTCGGCCTTACGAAGGACTGCTGCTTTGTTTTCCGGCTTCGGCTTACCTTGGCCATTGGCTTCTTTTCGGAAAGAATCGGCCTTCGGCGGCGAGGCTGCTTCGCCTGAGCGCACTGCCGCTGGCACTGATCGTCGCGGCCGGTGCCTGGCTGGCATATTACGACTACCGAGCTTTCGGCAAACCGACAACCCTGCCGTATACGGTGAATCGCGCCACTTACGCGATTGCACCATATTATGTCTGGCAGTCGGCACGGCCCGAGCCTTCCTATCATCACGAATCTATGCGCTACTTTTATTTGCATAACGAACTCGACGCTTACGCCAAAATACACAAGTTATCCGGTTTTCTTCCCCAGACCGTGGTCAAAGTGATTCGAAGTTTTGAGTTCTATGCAGGATTCGCGCTGCTTCCCCCTCTTTTCATGATTCGCCGCATCTTGCTGGACCGCCGCATCCGGTTCCTGGTGCTGTGCGTTCTGGTGCTGGCTTCGGGTATGGTGATTGAGATCTTCCTCATCCCTCACTATCTGGCACCCTTTACGGCAGCCTTCTATGCAATCGGTCTGCAGGGAATGCGCCATCTCCGTGTCTGGAAACCTGGTGGGCAGCCTGTGGGCCTGACCATGGTCCGTCTCATGGTTACGATCTGCCTGATTCTGTGCTGCTTGCGGCTGTTTCCGGGACCGCTTCATCTTGCGCTTGCGGAATGGCCGGCATCTTCCTGGACTGACAACTGGTACGGTCCGGACCACTTTGGAACGGAGCGGGCGCGAGTGGAAAGAAGCATGGAGCAACTGCCCGGCCCACAGTTACTTATCGTTCGTTATTCTTCCTTGCATAACCCGCTGAACGAGTGGGTTTATAACGCTCCTGACATCGATGACTCCAAAGTAGTATGGGCAAGGGAAATGGATGGCCCTCATAATCTGGAGTTGATGCACTACTACGCCAGCCGCAAGGCATGGCTGGTAGAACCGGATTCCCTACCGGCGGTTGTTTCGCCTTATCCGGTACCCCAGGAATCGGTTGCTGATCTGCACTAAGTCTCACGCAGATTGCCACGCATGCCGATTACTGATTCAGGAGCTGGACGATGATCAACGGAAAACGGATTGCGGTAGTGATGCCGGCCTACAACGCCGAAAAGACTCTGGAAAAGACTGTGCGCGAACTGTCGGATGTCGTCGACATCAAGATTCTTGTGGACGATTCCAGCAAGGACCAAACGGCGAGCCTCTCGAGAGCGCTGGGCGTGCAGACATTTGTGCACGATGCGAATTATGGTTATGGCCGCAACCAGCAGACTTGCTACCGTGAGGCACTTGCGGCGGGCGCCGACATTGTCGTTATGGTTCATCCCGATTATCAGTACACACCTCTGCTGGTTCCGGCTATGGCAGGCATGATCGCGAGCGGCGTTTATGACATGGTGCTGGCATCGCGCATTCTGGGTACGGGCGCGTTGAAGGGCGGAATGCCGATGTATAAATTCATCGCCAACCGCATGCTGACGGCCTTTCAGAATCTGTTCCTGGGTGTAAAGCTATCGGAATATCACACGGGGTTCCGCGCCTTTTCACGCGAAATGCTTGAGAAGCTGCCTTTGCTTGAAAACTCCGACGATTTCGTA
>Ga0302140_10001333_pt1 | contig 32229 bp, 35 predicted proteins | sample I_Bog_E1_1_FD_202095 | JGI IMG/M metagenome (GOLD analysis project Ga0302140, IMG submission 202095) | Peat permafrost microbial communities from Stordalen Mire near Abisko, Sweden - I_Bog_E1_1 | ecosystem: Environmental > Terrestrial > Soil > Wetlands > Peat | place: Sweden: Abisko, Stordalen... | reverse complement strand
GTTTTTTGTCATAATTTTAGTCGATGGTCTATTGGCCATAGTCCATACATTAATGGTAAAAGTAGAAATTTGTTCTAAAAAGAATGAATTGGTCATTTGCCAGGGACTATCGACCATGGACTATTGACTAAAAAACAATCTCAGCCACGCGACCTACCTGCCCGTCTTCCAGCCGCACCTTAATGCCCCGGGAATGATAAGCCGAACTGGTTAAAATATCCTTTACAATACCCCGGGTGAGTTTACCGCTGCGCTGGTCTTTTTTAAGGATGATGTCCACTTCAAGGCCCGGTTGTATATCGCTTCTGTTTCTTCCGTGCATTATTTTATGATTTCACCGATTATTTTTTGATTTCACCGACGGGGAATAATCAAGAAACTAATTTGTTTATTGCTTCTTCAACTTTTGCAAAATCAAAACTCCTGAGTACACTATCCATAGCGGAGGCAATTTGTCCATTCCCCAAATTGCCAATGCTCCCCTCGTGTGTGTGTTTAACCTGTTTATCCGGGCTAAATCCTCCCTTTTCAATAGCCAAACCAACTTGTTTATAAGCGTCCCTGAAAGGGACACCACTTAAAACCAAACGGTTTACTTCTTCCACGCTAAACAAATATGAGTACTTCGGATCGCTCAATATCTCTGCGTTAACACTGATGTTTTGCAGCATAAACGCCGCCATTTGCGCGCAGTGCTTCAAATCAGCAAACGCAGGGAACAGCAGTTCTTTCAATAACTGCAACTCACGGTGATAACCCGATGGCAGGTTCGTGGTTATCATGGCCACATCATTCGGCAGTGCTTGCAACCGGTTACATTTGCCGCGCATAATTTCCCAAACGTCGGGGTTTTTTTTGTGGGGCATAATGCTGCTGCCGGTAGTGAGTGTATCGGGATAGCTTACAAAAGCAAAGTTTTGGCTAAGATAGAGTGCCTGGTCCATGGCCATTTTAGCAAGTGTGGCGGCAACAGCGGATAATGCCTGGGCGATAACCCTTTCGGTTTTGCCCCGGCCCATCTGGGCATAAACCACATTATAATTGAGGCTTTCGAAGCCTAAAAGTTGTGTTGTTAACGTTCTGTTCAATGGGAATGACGAGCCATACCCTGCGGCTGAACCGAGCGGATTTTTGTTGGTGATCTTCCACGCTGCAAGCACCATTTCCAAATCATCCGCTAAACTCTCCGCATAAGCGCCGAACCATAAACCAAATGAAGATGGCATCGCAATTTGCAAGTGCGTGTATCCCGGTAATAAAACATCCTTGTGCTTTTCGCTCAATTCGATCAAAAGCCGGAACAGTTTTTCGGTTTCTTCAACAACCTGCTGCAGTTCATGGCGGAAAAATAGTTTCAGGTCAACCAATACCTGGTCGTTGCGCGAGCGGCCACTGTGGATCTTTTTACCAGCATCGCCGATACGTTGGGTAAGCAGCATTTCAACCTGTGAGTGTACGTCTTCAACTTCAGGTGCTATGCTAAATTTGCCGTCCTGAATTTCAGCATATATATTTTTTAGCTCTCGTTGAACTGACTGTAAATCCTTTGCACTCATCAACCCGACACTTTCCAACATTTGGGTATGGGCCAAAGAACCGAGTACGTCAAATGCTGCCATTTGCAGATCAAACTCGCGGTCGCGGCCAACCGTGAAGTTTTCGACCAAAGCATTTACATCAGTAGATTTTTGCCAAAGCTTGCTCATCAGTGCAAATATGGTACAAATTGATGTAAGTTACAGCGTAAATTGAAACAAGGGCATCCTAAGTCGTAGTCTTTATTTCACCGGTAAGCATATATCCTGCTACCTCCATCCCTCCTTTTAACAAGGTAGCTTTTGAAGCCGGGTTGCTAATACCGCACCTCGCCGCAGGCACCCGCCCGGCCAGATAACACATTTTTTTAACCTCCTGGATCAAAAAACCACCGTATCCTTTCTTGCGATGTTCAGCTTGCACTTCCATATAGAGATCGGCGAATGGTTTGTTATAATGCAACAGGAAACCGCCCGAAGCAACTATCTCATCGTTTTTCTCCAGTACATAATCACCCTCCGGCTCACTGTGGTGATCGAAGAGATGGTCGGAGTCGAGCTTTTTTCGAAAAGTCACACCTTCGGACGCAAGGTGTGTGTTGTCGCCGGCCTTGAACAGCACGACATCCGAGGATATGTTTTTCGCAAATTCATACATCATACCCGACAGGAGCAAATCATTGCTCTGGCATTCAATGTAAACTACGCCGGAAACTTTTATTAATTCAGCAAAAATCACCGCTGTGCGGTTTCTAAATGCCGGTATTATATAAAACTCAAAAATTGCATTCCTGTCTTTCAGATCATCCTGGCCTTTTACCGAGCCGTAACCGATTTGCAAGTCATCCGCGATGAAAATATATTCATCCGCCCAGCCCCGTATGTGGCAGGCATCATACCGCACCTGGAAATTACTTTCCTGCAAAAACAAGTTCCGCAAAGGCTGAATTGCCTCTAAATTCGTTTCTACAATTTTCAGGTCCATCTGCTTTAAACTATTCTTTCGAGCATTTTAATATAAAGCGCAATTCCTTCTTTGATCTCATCCACATAAACAAACTCATCGGCCGTGTGCGACCGTGCTGACTCACCAGGTCCGATCTTTAGTGACGGTATATCCAGCAAAGCCTGGTCGGACGTGGTAGGCGATCCATAAGTTGTGCGGCCAAGGGCAATTCCTGCTTGCACTATTGGATGGTCCCTATCAATTTTTGACGGTTTTAAGCGTACCGAACGTGGCGTTACATCGCTTTTCACGTGCTGCCTGATGATTTCCAGCACTTCTTCGTTACGGTAAGCATCGGTTACGCGCACATCAACCGTAAACTTGCACTCGGCTGGTACCACATTATGCTGCGAACCTGCGTTAATAATGGTAACCGACATTTTTACCGGGCCGAACGCTTCTGATTCTTTGGGAAAACGATAAGTCCGGAACCACTCAATATCCTTCATCGCTTTGTAAATTGCATTTTCACCCTCTTCGCGTGCCGCATGCCCGGCTTTGCCATGCGCCACGCAGTCTAATACCATTAAACCTTTTTCGGCAATGGCAAGTTGCATCCCGGTCGGCTCGCCAACAATGGCGAAATCAAGTTTTCCCAGTTCAGGCAGGATCAGTTCAATGCCGTTGACTCCCGAAATTTCTTCTTCGGCGGTGGCCGCCAGGCAAAAGTTATATTTTAAATTTTCTTTTTCATAAAAGTGAAGGAATACCGCCATCAGCGACACCAAACAGCCACCGGCATCATTGCTGCCAAGGCCGTAAAGTTTGCCGTCTTCAATTTTTGCGTCAAAAGGGTCGCGGGTATAGCTGGTGTTGGGTTTTACCGTGTCATGATGCGAATTTAGCAGGATTGTCGGCTTAGCGGGATCGAAATATCGATTAAAGGCCCAAACATTATTCAGTTTGCGATGAATTTTAACGCCATTTTCAATCAAAAACTGTTCGATGACATCGGCAGTCCGGCCTTCTTCGCGGCTAAACGAAGGTATTGCAATTAGCTGCTGCAATAAGTGGATGGCCTGGGCAGAAAGATTTTCGATATCCGGTATCATTTCAGCAAAAATAGGTTTTTTATCTTCACCGTGGTATTAGGAACAGCTCTTGCCTAAAAATACCGGGCGGCAAAAATGCAATGGGATTTTTACAAAGCATCGAACTTCCGGCCCATCATATTTGCCTATTATTGCCAGTTGAATATTTCAATTTCTTATGATCAATAAATCGCCTCTTTATATTCTTTTGCTGCTTCTTATTTACACAGCAGCTAACGCGAAACAACGCGACCAACCCGACTCAACCGTAACGCAGGAGGGCAAGTACACGCTTACTTTTATTAATCATGACCCCACATTTGATCCGGCTTTACGGCTGCGAATGATAACCACCTTTTTTACGGTTTATCCCGAACTGGCAAAAGCCTACAACCGCAAAACCGCCAGACAGGTAACTATGGTGATCGATACGGCATATAAAGGCGTGGCCGAAACGGATAACGGCCGGGTGACCATCAGTTCGCGGTGGATGCATTTGCATCCTGAAGATATCGACGTGATTACGCATGAGGTAATGCATATCGTGCAGGATTACGGCAACAGCACCGGGCCGGGCTGGCTTACCGAAGGAATAGCCGATTACGCCCGTTACAAATTTGGCGTGAATAATGTGGCAGCCAAATGGTCCTTGCCTGCTTACAAATCAACCCAAAACTATGATAATGCCTACCGGGTCACCGCCCGTTTTTTGCTTTGGATGGAAGAAAAGGTTAAACCGGGTATCGTAAAAAAGCTCGACAAGGAGCTAAGGGAGCATACTTTTACCGATGACACCTGGAAACAGCTGACCGGCAAAACGGTGGATGAGCTTTGGAAAGACTATTCTGCCAACCCGTCGGTTTAATCCTCTATTTTTGAATGCTTTTTAGTATCGCTCATCGTACTATACAACACCAGCGACAGCGCGATGCAAATACTGACATACCAGTAGAACCAACTTGCGTGATGGTATTTCTGAAAATCAAGCGCAATATACTCCGCCGTGCCGCCAAAAAGCGATACGCCTATTGCATAGGGAAAACCGACGCCCAACGCACGTACATTAACCGGGAACAGCTCGGCCTTTACCACTGCATTGATCGACGTATAACCGCTAACGATGATCAAAGCGCACAGGATCAAAATAACAGCTGTCCAAAAATCGCGGGTACTGCCCAATGCGGTCATAATAGGCACTGTTGCTATCGTGCCCAATATACCAAACGCTATAAGCAAAGGTTTCCGGCCAATTTTGTCAGACAGCAGGCCGAATACCGGCTGCAGCAGCATAAAAACAACCAGGGTAAGTGATGAAATTAATGTAGCGCTGTCTTTTGAAAATTTTGATGTGGTGATTAAAAACTTTTGCATGTAGGTAGTAAAAGTGTAGAACGCCACCGTGCCGCCCATGGTGAGGCCGATCACGGTTAGCACTGCTTTCGGGTGCTGCATCAATACTTTCAGCGTGCCCCGGTTAGCGTCGGCCGTCTTTTCCTCTACCACTTGTACCGATTCCTGCATGCTTCGTCTTAAATACATCACAGTTATTGATAATAACGCCCCAATACCGAACGGTATACGCCAGCCCCATTGCTGCAATTGCACAGGCGAAAGAAAAAGCCGCTGCAACAGCACCAGCACGCCCAAAGCAACCAGTTGGCCCATAATAAGGGTTACATACTGAAAACTGGAATAAAACCCGCGATGCTTCCTGGTAGCCATCTCACTCAGGTAAGTAGCGCTGGTGCCGTATTCGCCGCCCACGCTCAATCCCTGCACAACGCGCGCCAAAACCAGGATAAACGGGGCAGCAACACCAATCTCCCTGTATCCCGGCACAATAGCGATCATCAATGAACCGAGGCTCATCAATAGGACCGACAAAGTTAGCGCTTTCTTACGGCCTTTTTTATCGGCATACGCCCCCATTATCCAGCCGCCGATAGGCCGCATTAAAAACCCGAGCGCAAATATAGCAGAGGTGTTCAACAGCTGCGCCAGCTCATTTTCTTTCGGGAAAAAAGACGCGGAAAAATAAATCGCTAATGAAGAATAGGCATACCAGTCGTACCATTCCACCAGGTTGCCCAGCGAACCGGCGATTATTGACCTGATGCGGCCTGCCATGCTTTGAGGCAGATCGGTTTTTTGCTGCATACATTTACCAATGAATTTTTAAAGATATATATTTATCAAGTCGAACGAAATTACTTTTATGATGAAAACCACAGCAATATTTGGCGGTATCGCCTTAACACTCCTCTCTCTGCTCGGCTGCGAAGCGCAGCAAAAATCTGTCCCTTATGGCAACAATCCTGCTGCGGGTAAGTACTATAACATCCGCGGGATAAAAATGTACTGCGAAATTTACGGTCATGGCATGCCATTGCTGATGATCCATGGCAACGGCGGCAGTATGGCTACTTTTTCTAAAAATGTCCCTTTCTTTTCAAAAAAATATAAAGTGATTTTGGTCGATAGCCGTGCGCACGGCAAGTCTGTCGACCCAAGCGACTCGCTCACTTTTGAGCAAATGGCGGATGATTTTAATGCGTTGCTGGAGACTTTGCACATCAGCAAAACTTACGTAATTGGCTGGAGCGATGGCGGTATCAATGCCCTTTTGCTGGCTATGAGGCATCCTGATAAAGTGATCAAACTAGCCTCGACCGGGGCTAACCTAACGCCCGACTCCACAGCGCTCCTCCCATCCTTATGGAAAGACATGGTAAAACAGTACAACGAGCAGAAAAATATCAAATGGAAAACCGCCAAAGAGAAAAATGACTGGAAGATATTTATGCTTGATTATGATCAGCCGAATATCCCGTACCTGGCTTTAAGGGCGATAAAATGCCCTTCGCTGATCATCTGCGGCGACCACGACCTGATACCGATTGAGCATACGGCCTTAATTTATCGCAATATCCCGAAAGCTTATATGTGGGTGGTACCCAATTCAGGCCACCCAACGCTCATCGAGCATACTAATGACTTTAACAGAATTGTTAACAATTTCTTTATCGGGAAAGGTTTCTAAAGTGTACGCTCAGCCGTTGCTTATAGTGCTGCCGTAGGCCAGATAGTCGTAATACTTGTCGATCTGGTCGCCGATCTCATCTATTGGGAATTCGGCAGGGCCAAACCGGTGTTCAATTTTTTCCCATATTCCAAAACTGTTCTTTTTGACGATATAGTAAATGGCATGGTTGAAAACGTTGAATAATTCGTGGTGCAGGTCATCGCGAATCACCTTATAAGATTGTTTTTTAACTATTACTTCAAATGTTTCCATGGGATCAGGCATAAACAAAAGTAATAGTTAAACGGGATGGCTGCAATGTTTTACACCCCGTGTTTTCACGGTTTTTGTACCGTATTTTAACTGTGATTTAGTTGTAAGGGTTGTAACCCATACAACTAACATCAGTTATTCACCAATTTCATAGCGCCTTCGCCGTAGCGCATACCGGTATTGGGATATTTAGAAAGTATAGTTTCTATTTCCTCCAGGTCGGCGGCGGTAAGTTCCGCATCGACGGAAGCGGCATTTTCGCGCAGGTATTTTGTTTTTTTAGTGCCGGGAATGGGGATAATATCACTGCCCTGCGCCAGTACCCAGGCTAAAGCCAGTTGTGCCGCAGTACAATTTTTTTGTGCGGCAAAGGCGGCAAAAGCTGCTGCAAGCTGCTGGTTGTTGTCTTTATAGTCGTCGCCGAAACGGGGCAGTGTTTTGCGGAAATCGCCCTCGCCCAATTCATCAACCTTTAAAACATTGGTGATCAATCCACGCGAAAGCGGGCTGAAGGGCACCAGCGATATACCCAGTTCGCGGCAGGTTGGCAATATTTCGGCTTCTACATCGCGTGTGAGCAGTGAATACTCGCTTTGCAGGGCAGCGATGGGATGAACCGCGTGGGCCTTACGGAGGGAGGCTGCCGATGCTTCCGATAAACCCAGGTAACGCACCTTCCCTTCCTTAACCAAATCGGCCATCGCCCCTACCATTTCCTCAACCGGTACGTTCGGGTCTACCCGGTGGGCGTAATAAAGATCGATCACATCGATATCCAATCTTTTGAGGCTTTTTTCCACCGCAGTTTTCAGGTAGGCCGGCGAACCGTCAAAAAAACTGCCCGGCATACCGGGCATGGCATTACTGTCCGCCTGGCGAAAGCCAAATTTGGTAGCGATAAAAACCTTATCGCGGTTCGGCTTCAGTACTTTCGAAACCAGTTCCTCGTTTTTGCCATTGGCATAAACATCAGCAGTATCCCAAAAATTGATACCGAGATCAAGCGCGAGGTACAGCGTCGCGATCGATTCATCATCATTGGCGGCGCCATAACCATGGTTCATGCCCATACAGCCCAGGCCGATAGCTGACAATCTTTCGCCTGTTTTCCCTAGTTCCCTGTATTTCATCATTATATATTTTGGCAAATATAATCCACATAAATTCTATAAATTGCGTCGACAAATCTTCTTACCGAAAAATAACAAATCATAGTATTGTCAAATTGAATGTTTAAACATATATATTCGATCGGATGTATTATGTTTGTGACAAAAAAAAGAAAAACAATCCATTCGCATTAAACAAAAACAACCATGAAAAAGACTATTTTATTAATGGCCGCAGCCATGTTCAGCATTGGGGCATTCGCACAAAGCACCTGGAAAAACGACCCGATGCACTCCAAACTTGGATTTACCATTACGCACTTATCGGTATCCGACGTTGACGGTATATTTACCGACTTTAGCTGTACCATCGCATCCGCAAAACCAGACTTCAGCGATGCTAAATTCCAGTTAACAGTAAACACTACTTCGATAAATACCGATGTTGACTACCGCGATAAAGACCTGCGGTCAGCCAATTATTTCGACGTGGCAAATTTCCCCACCCTGACATTTACCAGCACCGGCATTACGGCGGTTTCAACCAACCACTACAAATTAACCGGCAATCTTACCCTGCATGGCGTTACCAAATCGGTCACCATGGACCTTTGGTACCGCGGCACCATTACCAACCCAATGACCAAGAAAGATGACGCAGGTTTTAAATTAAGCGGCACCATCAACCGTAAAGATTTTGGCATAGCCCCCAACGCACCCAACGCAATGTTGAGTGAGGATGTCACCATTAATGCTAATGGGGAGTTTGGGAAGGTGAATTAAGGTGAAAGCTGAAAGGTAAGAGGTAAAAGGTAAGTCATTTCGGATGTCGGAATTTCGATTTCGGAATTTTCCCTCTGCCAAATAAAATAAAAGAGTCCCGGATATTCCGGGGCTTTTTCATTTTAAAACCTTTTACCTTTTACCTTTATTCTTTCACCTTCTTCTTTCTATATTTGAACAACCTCATGATAAACCCCAATGAAAAAACTGCTACGGCTACTGCCACTGCTACTGCTACTGCTACTACTTACAAAAGCCACCGCCCAGCAAAAAAGTATCTACCACGAAGGCTGGATCGATTTTAACAAAAACGGCAAAATGGACGTGTTTGAAGACCCCAGCCAGCCGATTGAAAAACGTATTGCCGACTTGTTGAGCCAGATGACCGTTGAGGAAAAAACCTGCCAGCTGGCGACTTTGTATGGTTATAAGCGTGTGTTAAAGGAAGAAATGCCTGCGGCCAGCTGGAAAAATGAAGTTTGGAAGGAGGGCATAGCCAATATTGACGAGGAACTGAACAATTTAACCTCGCGGACAGACGCGGCGCCAACCCAATATTCCTTTCCTTACAGCAAACATGCCGCCGCAATAAATACTATACAGAAATGGTTTGTTGAAGAAACGCGGATGGGCATACCGGTTGATTTTACCAACGAAGGCATTCACGGATTAAATCACGATAGGGCAACATCCCTGCCCGCCCCTATTGGCATCGGCAGTACCTGGGACCGGCCTTTGGTACGTTTGGCCGGAGATGTTGTAGGTCGAGAAGCACGAGCGCTGGGTTATACCAATGTATATACGCCTATTTTGGATGTCGCGCGCGACCAGCGCTGGGGCCGCGTGGTAGAAACTTATGGCGAAAATCCTTTTTTAATTGCCGAGTTGGGTAAACAAATGTGCCTGGGGGTACAGGAAGAAGGTGCGGCATCAACCCTAAAGCATTTCGCAGTGTATAGCGTACCTAAAGGCGGTCGCGATGGCGCCGATCGTACCGACCCGCACGTGGCGCCAAGGGAATTGTACCAGGTGTACCTCTACCCTTTCCGCCGGGTGATACAGGAAGCGCACGCACTTGGAGTAATGAGCAGTTATAACGATTGGAACGGTGAACCGGTAACCGGCAGCTACTTTTTTTTAACAGAATTGCTGCGGCAAAAATTTGGTTTTAACGGCTACGTTGTTTCGGACAGCGAGGCGGTTGAATACTTATACAGCAAACACCACGTAGCTGATAGTCCCGAAGAAGCAGTGCGCGAAGCTTTTGAGGCAGGCCTGAATGTGCGTACCAATTTCACCATGCCGCAAACCTATATTATGCCGCTGCGGCGTTTGCTTAGCGAAGGTAAAATATCCATGAAAACACTCGATTCGCGCGTGGCAGATGTGTTAAGGGTGAAGTTTAAGCTGGGTTTATTCGATAACCCTTACGTAAAAGATCCGGCGGCAGCTGATAAGATAGTCCACAATGCGGAAGCGACTGCAATGGGTTTGAAGATGAACCGGGAGTCAATGGTGCTGTTAAAAAATGAGAACAACCTGCTGCCGCTAAACAAGTCGGCCATAAAAAACATCCTGGTAACCGGACCTTTGGCGACAGAAAAGGCCTACGCCATCAGCCGCTACGGCCCATCGCATAATCATATAACCAGTGTTTTGGAAGGTATTAAAAACTATGTTGGGAGCAGCGTCACGGTTAACTATACCAAAGGCTGTGATATCATCGACGCCACCTGGCCCGAAAGCGAGATCATCGAAACACCTTTAACTGCACAGGAACAGGCTTCGATAGATTCTGCGGTTGCACTCGCCAAAAATGCAGACGTGATCGTGGCGGCCGTTGGCGAAAGCATCGACCAGGTGGGCGAAAGCTTATCACGCACAGGCCTTAATTTGCCGGGTCGCCAATTGAAACTGATACAAGCCCTGCAGGCCACCGGCAAACCCTTAGTAATGGTGATGATCAACGGTCAGCCGCTTACCATCAACTGGGAAAATAAATATGTGCCGGCCATACTGGAAGCGTGGTTCCCCGGCCCGGAAAGCGGCCAGGTGATTGCTGAAACCATATTTGGCGACAATAACCCCGGCGGCAAACTATCGATCACTTTCCCGAAAACTGTAGGACAAATAGAATTTAACTTCCCATTTAAGCCAGGTTCTCAAGACCCGCAGGGCGGTAAAAACGGCTGGGGCAAAACCAGCGTAAACGGTGCGCTGTATCCCTTTGGTTATGGCCTGAGCTATACAACCTTTGCATACAGCAACCTGCAGGTATCGCCCGAAACAGAGCACCAGCAGGGCGATGTGGAAGTAACTGTCGATGTGGCCAATACCGGGCAGCGCCAGGGTGATGATGTGGTTGAATTATATCTGAAGCAGGAATATAGCGACGTCACCACTTATGAATACGATCTGCGTGGCTTTGAACGCGTGCCCCTCGCCCCCGGCGAAAAGAAAACCGTTCATTTTACCCTCCACCCAGACGATTTGGCCATCCTGGACAAGAACATGAACTGGACGGTTGAGCCGGGTAAGTTTGAAGTGATGATTGGAAACTCGTCGGAGGATATAAAGTTGAAGAAGGAGTTTGAGGTGGTGAAGTAGGATTAATAATAATAATTTTAGATACAGTTTTTTTATAAACTCGAACCAAATGAAGCTTACAACAAAATCTACCATTGCAGGCCTTATCCTGACTTTGGGCAGCTTTATGTCGTTTTGCTTTTTTTTGCACACGGGACCTGAGATACCGTACTATCTTTCTCTGGCAGGTCTTGTTTTTGGATGCTATCTTATCAGCAACAGTGTAATCCGCTACTGCGCTATTAAATTGACCAAATCGGGAAATAAGAAATTGTTACAAAAAATTGGTGTCACACGATTGGTTCTCATTGTGTTCCTTGTACTTTTTTCCGGTACTATTGTTTTTGCACAAACTCTTTCCAATGAAATCATTTCTTACATATTAAGCAGCCGCCCCTCAAAAACCACCGAAGCAAAAGTAATAGCGGTTGACAACGGTCCAAGATTAAAATGGGGGACGACTTACGAAGTAACATTGCAGTACACAAATAATTCCGACACAATTATTGAGAGCTTTGAAATCCGGTCAAAAAATTATACAACATATTGGGTGGGCCGACGACTCTTGATCAGATACTCGTTATTATATCCGAAGGTATACAAAGTAATACGGCGGTTGTAATCAGGTAACGAAATTTATTTTAAATTTACTCACCTCTAAGGCTGATAACTAATGTTCGAATTTCAGATTATTTTATTTTCTAAAAAATTGCGGCCTTTATTTTTCTTCGTCGTTTTGATGATGGGCTCAAAAGTTACGCAAGCGCAGGCGGTTACTGATACCCCGATCACGAACATTATTTTGTACTACAAACCGGTTGATTACAAACCTTTTCCGGTTACCGGCAGGATAATTGGCATGAACCTTGAGATTTTGAAAGCTGCCCTGGTGGTGAATCTTTGTACGGCAGAAACCACCAAGGCCGATGATAACGGCATTTACCACATCAATGCCGGCAAAGGCGACACGCTGGCATTTGCTTTTGGCCGGTATTCGGCAACTCTTTTGGGCATCAAATCGCCGAAAGATAGATTTAACATCATATTGATGAAGCGAAAAGCCAACAACCTGCCGGCCGGCCATTCCGGCTCGGATTATGATAAGGCGAAAAAGGACGACGATGAACTGTATAAAATATTGGATAAAGACGCAAAACTGGAAGGAAAATGGAACTATTGAGGCAGTTTTGAGTTAGTGAATTAGTGAGTAGTTGAATATAAGCCCGGGAAATTAAATAGCATTTATGAAAAATATTGGAATTTTAGGGTCGGGCGTGGTGGCTACCACCCTTGCCGATGGCTTTATTAAGCATGGGTACAACGTTTATGTAGGGACCGGTCATACTGAAAAATTAAATGACTGGAAGGCAAAACACGCCGATAACGCCGCGATTGGCTCGTTTGCCGATGCCGCTAAATTCGGCGAATTGCTGGTGTTATCGGTTAAGGGCGACGCAGCTGCTGAGGTGCTTGAAAGCGCCGGGGCCGAAAATCTTCAGGGCAAGGCTATCATCGATACGTGTAACCCCATCGCTCCCTATCCGCCGCAAAACGGTGTATTGAAGTATTTTACCGATATTAATGAATCGCTGATGGAACGTCTGCAAAACGCTTATTCCGGGGCGCATTTTGTAAAGGCGTTTAACAGCATGGGCGCGCCGTTGATGGTAAACCCCGATTTTGGCGGGATAAAGCCAACCATGTTTATTTGCGGGAACAGTGAACAGGCAAAAAAAGAGGTGACCGCTATCTGCGAACTTTTTGGCTTTGATGTGGAGGATATGGGCGCCGTTGAAGCAGCACGGGCCATCGAACCTTTATGTATGTTGTGGTGCATAACAGGATTGACTACCGGTAAATGGACGGGACATGCGTTTAAATTGCTGAAAAAATAGCCGGTAAATCGTTAGCTTTAACCTCTGGGACAGACGATGGATCAATTCAGTCCGTGTTTCAATTCTATATGGAAATAAAAAACAAAAGTATAAAAAGCAGTCATTTGAAAAACATGATCATCAAATGCCTTTATTTTGATAAGGCGATGTCGTGTGCGGAATTGAGTGAGTTGTTTGATAAAAGTATCCCCTCCATAGCCAAAGCAGTTAATGAGCTGATCGAAGAGGGTTTTGTAATTGAGCAGGGTTATGCACCTTCAAGCGGAGGCCGCAGGCCCTTAATGTACGCTATCAATGCCAGCGCCATGTATGTGCTGGCGATTGCGATGGACCAGCTTTCTACCCGTATCCAACTGGTCGACCTGCAGAACCACCCCGTTGCCGATATGGAGATGTTTGAATTGAAACTGCTGCATAACGAACAGGCGCTAGACCAATTAGTCGATAAGATCAACGAATATATTGCCGCGTCGAAGATCGCAAAAGAGAAAATTGCCGGGATCGGCATCGGTATGCCCGGCTTTGTGAACCCACTGAAAGGCATCAACTATACCTACCTGGATTCGGGCGACCGGACCCTGAACCAATACATCAGCGATGAAACCGGCTTGCCGGCTTATATCGATAACGACTCCAGCCTGATCGCCCTGGCGGAACAAAAATTCGGCATCGCGAAATCACAAAAAGAAGTGATGGTGATCAACCTGGGCTGGGGTATTGGTTTGGGGATGATTGTAAACGGCGAGATCTTCAGGGGCAGGAACGGATTCGCAGGCGAATTCAGCCATATCCCTTTATCCGAGGATGGCGCAATGTGTACTTGCGGTAAGCGCGGTTGCCTGGAAGCGGAAGCATCCATGCTGGTGGTCTCGCAGAAAGCGATCGAAGGTATAAGACAGGGCCGTGTGACCAGCCTGAAACAGATTGATGAGGCTCATTCGAAACAAATGGCGGATGCCATAATGCAGGCCGCCATAAACGGCGATCAGTTTGCTATCGAGCTTTTTGCAGATGCAGGATATAAAATAGGGAAGGCGCTGGCCATACTGATCCATATCATGAACCCACAGACGATCGTATTGAGCGGACGCGGGGCGAAGGTTGGTAAAATACTGCTTGCTCCCATACAGCAGGCCCTGCATAAATATTGTATCCCGCGACTGTCACGTGGAACGGAGTTACTGATATCTGAACTCGGCTTTGATGCGGAGCTGATCGGTGCTGCGGTGTTGGTAATGGAAAATTTTGATAAAGAGGTTAAAAGTCAATTGATAGCGGGGTAGAACTCATAAAAGAAATGAACAGAATTTATAAAGCAGCGTTACTATTTGGGAGTTATTTTGTTTTCCTGCAGTTCGGGATTATTTGGTTCCTGGACCCGGAATCGCATCAACATGTACTTACTGACATTATTCTGGCCATATTCGGCGGTGCGACAAGTGCGGCTGTTTATTACTGGATGATGAAGCTGATGAGCGGCTTAAAAGCCAGGAAAGCAGGGAAGGCATAATTAATATGCAAAAACCTGATAGCCTAATCTTCGATATGGACGGTACCCTTTGGGACGCCGTGGATACCTACACCCGCTCATGGAACGATGTATTTGGCGAATTAGGCATTGACATTACCGTAAAGCGTGACGACCTGGCCAAAATGGTGGGCTGGGAAGGCAAAAAAGTGATCGGCACAATTATGCCGGATTTTGATGACGAAAAAAGGCTTGAAATATATGCCCTGGTAAACGCCAAACGCCATGAGCTATTGCCTGTGCATGGCGGCGTTTTGTACGAAGGTGTAAAAGAAGGTTTGCAAAAGCTTTCGCAGAAATACCCGCTGTTTATTTTGAGCAATTGCGCAAAAGGCATCATCCGCTTGTTTATCGACTGGGCCGGCATTAATGAGCATATTACCGACGAGATGGCCTACGGCATCAATTTTATGCCCAAGCACCACAACATCAAGCTGTTGGCCGACAAGCACGGTTTAAAAACACCGGTTTACGTGGGCGACACCTCGGGCGACGGCGAACAAAGCCGGCTGGCTGCAATTCCTTTTGTTTTTATGGCCTACGGCTTCGGCGAGACAGACGATTATGACCTGAAATTTGATGATTTCAAGTCATTTACGGATTATTTTATGAATTTATAGGCTTGTGCTCTTCCCTCTTTCCTGCTTGCGGAAGAGAGGGTGGTCGAGCGAAGCAACGACCGGGTGAGTCAACCCGCCGTGCATGACCCAATGCATTAACGCCTATGTCCTAAGGGTTGACGCACCCTCCCCAACTATGTTGGGGACTGGTCGACCCTCTTCGCTTCGCGGGAAGAGGGGAGCTGCATTTTTAGGAACAACCTTTTTGCCCTTACTCCGCTCGCAAATGAATCACCTGTCCCCCACCCGGCACAAGCAACATCTGAATGATCGTTTGTTTGTTAACATGCTTAACTTCCTTCACCAAATGGTTTAAGTCAGGATCGGAAGCAGGCGCATCGGCCCAAATTTCAGCGGTGTAATTTCCGTCAGGTAAAAAGTTGAGCGAACCATTGATCGTCCGCGATTGGTGGTCAGTTATTGCCCCGATGTACCAATCTTTCCCTTTGCGTCGTGCTATCGCCAGGTATTCGTCAGCTTTTGCGTCGATCACCTTTGTTTCGTCCCAGGTGGTGGGCACCTGTTGTATAAAGTCAAACCCGGGTTGGTTGATATAGGCATCCGGGTCGTCACAAACCATCCCGATCGCATTTTCAAGTACTACATACATGGCCAGCATATGGCAGCGCGAACCCACTACAAACGGGCGGGTATAATGGATTTTAAACTGCTCCGGCGATACATTTCTGAAGCCACCAAGATGATAATCGGTTGAGCCTGCTAACAGGCGTGTGAAGGCGATATTGGCATCGGCATCCGGCGTTACCCAGTTGCTCCATTTATCGTTTTCGTAGTTTAACGTACCTTCGCGGGTAAACTCGTTTGGCCAGGTACGGCTTTCGCCGGTAGGCTTATACGCGCCGTGAAACTGGATATGCAGGCGGTGCTGTGCTGCTTTTTGCAATATTTCTTCCTGCATATTTACCATTTCCTGGTCGTCGCGGTCCATAAAATCACACATCAGGCCTTTTATGCCCCATTTTTCATACTGGGTAAAGGTTTCGTCGAGCTTGGGATACAAGGCATAGAAATGCACCCATACCCGTATGCCCACTCCTCTTTTTGCGGCCGAATCACAAATCTGCTGCATATCCAATCCGGGTACGGCTTTTGACGGATCCGCATGCGGCCCCGGCTGAAACCCAGCGCCGTCGTTCACATACCACTCATGGAGGCCGTATTCTACAACGGAATGGTACTCCAGGCCGTATTTGGCACAAAAATCCACGTAGTACATATTGGTTACGTAATTGTTGCCGGGCGCGTTTATGGTATCAGGCACTACGTCGCCATTCCACCACGGGAAAGTGCATTTACCGGGCTTTATCCATGAAACGTCTTTTATTTTGCAGGGCTCGGCCAGGTTAGTAAGGATATTCGATTCTATCAGCGCCCCTACCCTGTCGCTGATCATCATTACCCGCCATGGGCTATTATGCGGTAGTTTTGCTTTTACTTTTAATTCAGTTTGATGGGGCAGCGGCGACAACCGGCTCTCCAAAACACCGTTATGTTTCATCAGGTACATGCCGGCATAATCGTGCAGGTTGGCTTCGGTAATGGCCATAAAGGTGTTATTGGGAAATTCAAACAGGGCCGGCATGTCCATTAAGGTATCCGCCCTAAGTTGATCGAGCGCTATTTTGGTATACAAACCCTCGTGCGAGGTGGTGTAATTGACGCGATACATCACGGTTGCTTTTGGGTTTTGGGTCAAGTTAAATCCATCCAGTTCATCGATAATATTTACCATGGATGCCCATTCCTTTTGTTCAGGGATAACATACCGAAACGCGGCGCCGTCATTAAATACTCTTATCTCAATATCCAAATGTCGTTTAAGGCCGCTATGTTCAGCAACCGGAACCAAAATCCGATTGCTTTCGCTGTGGACTTTGCTGGTCTTGCCGATTAGCAGATCATAATCTTCTGTTAGCCTTTGGGGCTGCGCCGAGGAAATTGTCAGGTCATTACTGAATGCTCCGCCTTCCTTAAATACGATGTTCAATCGGGAATTGTCCACCATTAAAACGCCTTTGTAAAACACCTGGTAATACAAACCGGCATTATCCGTGCTTAGCAGGAATTTTATTTTACTATCAGGAGAACTTAATGTAACGGTCTTTTTTGCAAAAGCATTTGCCGAAAGCAGCAAAAAGGCAGCAACGGCCAGTCGGCGGAGGATTTGCATACAGGTGGGTTGATTTTGGTTTAAATGATAAATGTATGCGATTTATCGCTCATCTTATCATAAAGCGGCGGATTTTTCGTTTGCAGAAAAGAAAAATTTAAACGCCGTTGCGGGCTACTCAGCTTACCCCTAAAAATGCGGACCGTTGCAAGCTGACCGAACATTTTCGCCCTAAAAGCATGGGGCCGCTTTGTAACCCGCAACGGCCTTAAAGTAATTTGCCGGTCCTTACGGCATCCTGTAGGTTGCTCACCCTGAATTTCGGTTTATACAAGCGGTTCGACAGCCGTTTTACCCATGGCGACTTATAACCAAAAACCGCTTTTATCAGCTTTACGCTTGCTGAGCCGGTTGGGTATCCGTATTTATACCAACTGAACTTTGACTGGTCAATGCGGAACGTTTCGGCAAATTCCGCCAGGAACAGGTCAATCTCTATATCAGCAATATCAAGGTCAAGGTCGATACTGGTATCCAGCCGCAGGCTGCGCGGATCAACCTCGGTAATCTTATACCTGCTGCAGTAATCAACAATGAAGTTTTTTAACTGGGGATGAATTTCTTCCATCTCTATTACCATTGTCCCTGACTGTTTGCCTTATTAGACAACGGTTTTTTTGGAGAAGTTGCATGTGTGTGAAAAAAAATTATCCTGGAAAACAGGCAGGCCCGGCGGCGTTCATCTGTTCACGTGAGTTGAAAAATGAACACTATGAACACCATGAACACCTAACACCAACTATCAATTTATTGATAATGAATAATTTATAAATTTAGCCAAATCAAAATATCGCCATTTCCTGGAAAAAAGCGTTCATTTTTTGACTGTAAAATGAACGCTTTTTGGGCTGCCTATCCCTGGAATGGGTGGACACTTTCGTGAATAATCCTGAAATAGGTTGCCACCGGTTTTTTTAAACAACCCATCGTAGGGGGCGACCGATGTGGTCGCCCTGGGAGTCGTCATTTTTTCCCTGATCGCAGGCAGGTGTATTGTTTTTATTAAGGGCCGCCCTTGCAGGATCATTTTTCATCGTGAACCATTATCGTCGTTTTAGGGCGGCCACAAGGGTCGCCCCTACCAGCGTTTTTTTCGTTCAAATACTATCCAAAACCCGCTCAAACGCTTTCAAAACCGAAACGAAATACCCACAAACTACGTCGAAAAAAAATATTCGTTGGCAAAAAACGTTCATTTTTGTTCATCCGGTGAACGCTGTATTCGCCCCAAATTCGCCGAGTGATATCTTGCGTCTACAACCTCAATTATATGAAAATTGACTGTAACGGCCGCCATTCGTTTCAGGGCACAAAATATTTCGATCTCTTCAGTTTATTGCTTTTTACTTCTCACGCAAAAGGATTATATCCAACCTGCGCTAATTGGTATTGCTCCGAATAATTAGCGGTTAAAATTTCTTGTAAAGCTGCAGGGCTGTCAGTTATCAGCCCGTCGGGGTTAAGATTTAAAAATGTTTGAATATCTGATGGCGAGTCGAGTGTCCATGAATATACCAATTTAAAACTGTTTCCCGCATCCCTCATGTTAACTGCTTTTTCAATGTTCTGTTTAAATAAGCCCGCAAGCAGGGGCGCCAGTATAGAAATGCCATCAGCGTAAGTATAACTGGGAATGGCCAGCGTTTTAAAAAATGGATCAGCCGCAAACGGGTCAGTATGTTCATCTACGCCAACAGCCCAGTTTGGCGGCAAAATAGTAGCAGCCGGGCCAAAGAAAACAAACTCATCCTCCTGCGCCTGGGAGCGTGTGACCATTATGGCTGTTCCCGGGAATTGATTGGAGAAATTTGTCTGTATGCAATCAAACAGAACCGGAATACTCCCGGTTGAGTTCTTGGTGTCAAACATAATAAGAGCGGGAGTCAGCGCAGGGGTAGTTTGCAATGCCAGCACCAAAGTCTGTAGATAGTCTACAAGCGACAAGTCGGTGCTGGTAGTTCCTTCACCCATGTAATACACCCCGTTTACTGAATGAATATCCGGTTCAAGGGCGTTAGCGCCTGCCTGAAGATAATTTATGGCATCCGAAACAACGTTCGGATTATGCCCGATGATATAAAACTGTCTCATAATTGCATTTTTGTGATTTAAGGTGGCTAATTCTGTTTTAGGTTTTCGGCTTATTCGGTTATTTAATGAATTTCCTGATACAGATATATGAAATTTATTTCAATTAGTAAATTAAAAAATGACGAATATTGAGTAGAGCGTATGTCTGCCCTGGTCACGGTCATCACACACCCTTCTCCAACACAATCAACTCAATCTCCTGCCTCGGTACCCCAAACTTTTTCCCGTCATGAAATGGCTGCGTCTCACCCGTCGCATTAAAACCCCGGCGCTCATACCAGCTGATCAGTTCATGCCGTGTGCTGATCACCGTCATGGTTAAAGTGGGGCAATCAACTTCCCTCGCAAAATCCTCGGCCGCCAGCAGCAAAGCCCGGCCAATACCGCCCGCCTGCAAAACCGGCGACACACTGAACATGCCCACGTACAATTTGGGGGGCCTTTTCTCCAGGTAAACACAGCCGGTAATTTGTCCGTCCTCGTTTGTATTTTTCAGGATGGTAACCTGTGGGTCATCAAAGTAGCCCGACAGCGTTTCCTCATCTATCCGGATACCATCCAGCAGGTGCGCCTCGGTGGTCCAGCCTTTTTTTGAGCTTTCGCCGCGGTAGGCGCTGTTTACTAAAACACTCAATTCAGGAACGTCGGCGGCTGTGGCTTTTGTTATCGGCATAATCGGCAATAAAACCGCAAACCTAAACTTTTTGCCCATTTGTACAAAACCAAACCAACTCAATCAACCAACCCACTGTAACATTTTCAACTCAATCCTAAAACCGATAAACCTTAGTGATAAACTTGAGTTTAACTTATAGTACATTTTTTAAACAATTTTAACGCTAAAGTTATGAAGTATTTAAAGGCCCTTTTAGTTGTAGTAATTACAGCTTGCACGTTTGGCAGCGCAATTGCACAGCCTGCGCATCCCCACCACAGGCATCACCGTCATTGGCATCACCGCCATCATCCCGGTAATTAAACAATAAAACAGCCCTGCTTATTTGAGCCGGGCTGTTTTATTTGTTTCCGGCAAGCCATTCATCAAACAACCTTTTTTGCAAGCCAGTAGTTTCTCTTATTGTACTGATAACCACTTTAGGTTGCTTATAGCCTGATAGTGTAACCGAAGCTTGCCATCTTCCTGGTTGCCGGTCCACGTCCACCATCAACCTGTCGCCAATCTGCGATTTGTTTAATATTGCCCGGAAGTCTTTCGTGTTTTTTATCGGCAAACCATTTACGGCAATTATCTTGTCGTTCGTATGAAGTCCTGCTTTTCCCCAGCAGCTTAGGGGGTCGATAATTCCCAGTCTTATAGTACCGTCCATCGCTTGCCAGGTATAAACCCGCAGATCAGGGGCCGGGCTTCCATTGGCGTTTAGCGCGTCAACCCATGATAAATTTAGGTTCAGGCCTATTATTTTTAAGTATGTATTAAAATCAATGGTTTTATTTCTATGTACGTAACCTTCAAAAAAATCATGCACATTGCACTTGCACACATTGGTCACGGTTTGCTCAATATCATTTGCTGAAAATCCCCGTATTGCAAACCGTTCGTCCATTTTACGCACCACATCGTCGATTGTCTTATCTCCCCCAGTAGCGGCCCGTATCACCAGGTCAAGCATTGCGCCTATCAACTCGCCCTGCAAATGCACGCTTGCGCTGTAGTCGCCCAGCGCGCCGGGCTGCATATTTGACACAAGGCTAACCTGTTCGGGGGAAAAACGGGTATTGCCCGGGGATGAAAAATACCTGGTAATTAATTGCTCAAGATGGCTGATGCGGGTGGAATCATATGCCGGTAACCCGGCGCGGCGCAATATGAGATCTGCATAAAACATGTTAAGCCCCTCGCTCCACCATAACCCGGCGGATTTTTGCTGCGGCCCGTAGTTCAGATCGGTGTATTCAACCGGCTTGATCCGCATCAAATTCCAGGTATGAAAAAATTCATGGGCGATTTCCCCGTTCAACTCCGCCGGGCTGGCAGCTAAAATTGAGTCGGGGGCGCCAATGGTCACGGAGTTGAGATGTTCTAAAGCGCCATAAGCATTATCCTGCAACAGGAAGGTATAATCCTTATAGGGTATTTCGCCAAACAAGTTTACTGCTTGTTGAACGATGCGGTTGACAGTTGTTTTTAGCAATAAGGTATCAAATGCCGAAACGCGCGAAAACGGCCAGTACACCACCCTATGTGGCACACCTTTGATATAGAAATATCCGTCCCAAAATTGCCCTATCAGTACCGGGCAGTCCATGGCCACCTTAGCATTGGCGGCGAAGTAGGTGGTGCTATCGTTGGTTGGTTCAAGCCCGGTAGCGATCCGCCAGCCGGCGGGAAGCTGAAAAGTAACGTGCGACGGCAGGGTGGTTTGCCCGACGACATACATAAACGATTGGATGCCACCGACCAATCCCCCCTCTTTAGTAAGAAAAGGGCGTTGCGACGGCCTTTGTACCGACATCGAACCCGGAAGCTGTATCCTGTAACTTATCACTGCATTTTTGCCGGGTATCTTTATTTGCCACAGCGCGCTGTCCCTGCGGGTAAAACTTCCCGCCTTGCCGCTGTCGGTTTCAACCCTGAAACGCTCCACATATCTCCAAAAGCGGTCATCATATTCATGATGTGTTGCCATGGCCAGCTGAAAATTTGGCGGCGCATTATGGATGAACATTTCTATATCATATCCCGAAAGGTCCACGGTATCGATATGCAATACATACTGAACGGATTCTTTTGAGTTAGCTGTGTCGCCTGTTTTTAAAGCCGGGTTTTTTTGTGGCGTATCCTGCGCCTTTGCAGCTGCCATGAGCATTAAAAGGCTAACCATAAAAACTATTCTTTTCATCACAATAATGTTTTCATTTTAGATTTTGAAAACAAGATTCGGCCCTTATCCTGTTAATATGAAATAAAGTAGACTAACAACAGTATTAATAGATAAAGGTTGTTTGACTAAGACAACTATTATTTACGTCTACTAAATTTGACGTTGGTCGATTGAATTTACTGTTTATCTGATTTATACCGATTTTTGACCGATGAAATGGCCCGTTGTAAAACGATTATTAAACCTGGGTTACTGGATAATCATTACCCTTATATTTTTGTACGACAGGAGTTACCTTATCCAAAAGGTCGGGCTGGGCCACTTTGCTGAATGTACTGCCCTGAGGCTTTCCCTGATCATTTCGCTGGCCTACCTGCACCTTTACTACCTGATACCGCGTTTCTTTTCAACAAAAAGATACCTCGTTTATTTCGGGTCACTGGTCCTTTCGCTTAGCCTGTATGTCAGCCTTCAAAGTGTTTATGATATCTATTTGTATGGGTTTGTCATCGGAGCGCCCTCCTACCGCGATTTTTGGCACAATGTATCTTTTGATTTTATCACAACCGCCTGGTACCTGTTGCTCACCATCGCTTTTAAATTGAGCCTCGATTGGTACGAACAGCGCGAGCAGCTCATTAAACTGCAGGAAGAATTAAGCAGGGCTCCAGCCTATGCGAATACGCGAAAAGACGACGAGTACCTGTTTCTAAAATCAGGCACAAAGAAATTGAAGACGCCGATTGCCACTGTCTCGTATATACAGGGATTAAAAGATTATTCGATCATTTATACCGAGGAGGGCAAAATTATTGTAAAGGGATCGCTAAAGACGGTGGAAGAACTGTTTCCGGAAAAACACTTCCTGCGTATCCACAAATCATACCTGGTAACCAATAGCAAGATAAAACAAATCGAGCGCAACAAGGTAGTACTAATCAACGGCGAGATTATCCCCGTAGGCCGGAGCTATAAACACTTGTTAAATTCTTCATAAAACCAAACCGCCGAGTGCCTTATAATCCTCCCTAACCTGGCTAAAAATATCTATCAGCTTACAGTCGGTAAGGGCTACGCCGCTATGCCATACGTTTGAAGGGATGATGGCAAATACGCCATTTTCCAGCACCTGCGGCACGCCGTCAACAACCAGTTCAAATCGTCCCTCAATGCCAAACGAGCATTGCTGTTGCACGTGCCGGTGCCGCTGTATGGCGCTTCCCTTTTTCACCTCTATAAAATTGATGGTATTGGTTTCGGTGTGGATCAGTTTGGAGAAAAAGCCGGGGGCTACTTCTTTGGCCTCGATGTTGTTAAAATTGTAAAAAGCAGATTCGTCCATGGCGGAATGATCATTAAATTTAAAACAATACAAATCAACGGATTTTTGTGAAAAACGACGGGGTAAAAAATGGAATTGTTATAATATAGCGATGGTTAAAAACCAAGGATTCATAACCGGTGCACTAAATCATAATCCTAAAACAGGTTCCTTTCCCAACTTCACTTTCAACCGTGATCGTCCCGTCCAGGCGCTCTATAAACTCTTTGGCCAGCACTATTCCCAGGCCGCTTCCCTTTTCCTTATTGGTGCCGGAGGTTGATTTAAAGGCATTATTTTTTAACAGATTGGCAGCTTGTTCTTTGGTCATTCCGACGCCGGTATCCCTTACACTTAGTATAGTTTTCAGGCCTTTTTGTTCCATATCAACGCTTATACTACCATTGTCGGTGTATTTATTGGCGTTACTGATCAGGTTGCGCAAAACAAACTCCAGCGCCCGCTCGTCTGAATGGATAATAGTGTGTCGCGGCACATTATTGGTTAGTTTATTGTTTTTCGCTATGCTTTTCAGCGACTCGGAGCCAAAAATACGGGCAACCAGTTGGTGCAGATGAAAGTCCTCCAGCTGCAAACTGCCAAACTTTAATTGCAGTTGCCCCCAGTTCACTACGTTTTCTACCATTTCAATGGTATTGGTCAGCTGTTTACTTACCATCTCCATCATCTGGGCCGCATCATGGGCATCAATAACGTCGGTTTGTTTCAGTCCGATTATGTTTTTTATAGAAGCAAGCGGGTTGCGTACGTCATGGGCCAGTATGGAGATGATCCGTTTCTGGTTCTCGGTGGCATGATAGAGCTCTTTGTTTTTTACCCGCAGTTCCGCTATCTTAATCACATTGTTGGCCAGCACTTTCAAGCCAAACCTTTGTTTTTCGGTCAGTCGGCGTGGTTCCCGGTCTATCACGCATAAAGTGCCCAGCCGGCTCCCCGTGCTGCTTACTAAGGGCATTCCCGCATAATATCGTATGTCGGGGGCATCAAGCACAAGCGGGTTGTCCCAAAAACGGCTGTCCTGTAATGTGTCAGGCACCTCAAATAAGTCTTCTTGTAAAATAGCGTGGGCACAAAAAGAAAAATCGCGATGGGTTTCATTGGACTCTAAACCAACCTTCGCTTTAAACCATTGCCGGTTTGAATCCACCAGGCTTATGAGCGAAATGGGCATATTGCACAACACAGACGCAAACCTTACAATCTCGTTAAATTCATCTTCCTGCGGTGTGTCCAGGAGGCCGCTTTCCTGAAGGTCCTGGAGCCTAACATTTTCATTTTGGGGTATTGGTGCTGAAACCATTTTTTCGATGCTTTTGAGTTTAAACCTGATGATCCTTACTCACGTCACCATCCGCCTCGTTGTATTTAAAAACAACTGTAAATTACCGAATATTATATACGCAAAAAACATGCCCTCGGTTTTTATAGATATTTAAAAAGATCTTTTTATTCCGATGGCTATTAAATCCCGGAAAAGTTACACAATACAATCCTTCTTTCTTACTTTTGACAGAAGGTAAATACGGCTTGCTGCTAACCAAACCACGTGTTTGTTCAGCATAACTAACGCATTTAAATAATAATTCAGCAGACAAACAAACCATTCTTCATTTGGAAAGTTTTTTCTGCTCTATAGTACACTTTACCCATAAAAATGGCCTTTATTGATTATTACCAGGTACTGGGTGTGCCCAAAACGGCAACCGAAAAGGAAGTTAAGGATGCCTACCGCAAGCTTGCCCGCAAACACCACCCCGACCTTAATCCGAATGACCCTGAAGCCAACAAAAAGTTCCAGCAGTTGAATGAAGCCAATGAAGTGCTTAGCGACGCCGAGAAACGAAAGAAGTACGATAAGTACGGCGAAAACTGGCAGCATGGCGAGGAATATGAAAAATACCAGCGGGATCAACAGGCTCACCGGCAGCAAGAACCATTTACCGGCGGTCACGCATCGAGTTTTGAAGGATTTGGGGGCGAGGATTTTTCCGATTTCTTTCAATCCATGTTCGGACAAAGCGGGCGTTCGGCCGGCGGCAGGCAGGCAAAATACCGCGGGCAGGATTTTAATGCTGAATTGCATTTGAATTTAAAGGATGTAGCCGAAAGCCATAAACAGACATTGACCGTTAACGGCAAGAATATTCGATTAACGATCCCCGCAGGGGTGGAAAACGGGCAAACCATCAAAATTACAGGACACGGCAGCGCGGGCGTAAATGGCGGCCCGGCGGGCGACTTGTACATTACCTTCGTAATTGCCGATGATCCCAGCTTTAAACGCAACGGAAGCGACTTGTACGCCACTACCAAACTCGATCTGTACACCGCAGTTTTGGGTGGCGAAGTAACTATAGAAACGCTTGGCGGTAAAGTAAAAATAAAAGTAAAGCCCGAAACCCAGAACGGCACCAAAGTTAAGCTGAAGGGCAAGGGCATGCCCGTTTATAAAAAAGACAATGAATTTGGCGATTTATACGTCACCTATGATGTCCAGGTACCAACCAATCTGACCGATAAACAAAAGAAATTGTTTGAAGAACTCGCCGAAGGAGGCGAAAGGTAAAAGGTTAAGGGCGAAAGGTAGAAAACTTTACCCGGGGATTAACGAACTAATGACTAATGACCAATGACTAATGACCAATGACCAAATGGAAAACCTGATAGCCACCACCGAAATTTGTACTTATCACGAAGTGGAGTATACTTTTATCAGCTCCCTGGGCGAAGCGGGGCTGCTGGAATTGCGCGTGGTTAATGAGACCACCTATATACCCGAAAGCGAACTGCAAAAGCTGGAAAAAATGATCAGGATGCACAATGAGCTGGAGATCAACATACCCGGCATTGAAGCCATTACGCATTTACTGGAGCGAATTGAGCAGATGCAGGAAGACATGCGGGTTTTGAGAAACAGGCTCCGGTGAAGGCTAATAAGTATACTTCCTCTTCAACTCCTCACTTACAATATAAGCATCCTCAACTACCGATTCAGGGTACCCAATCGTTTCCAAAATGGCGATACCATTTTTGTTCTTCAGCACGCCAGTTTTCATCTTATAGTCGAACACCAGGCGGGTATCATTTACTGATTCCTCGAAGGAATAAACAGCGTAATCATTGTCAAGCAATTCGGCCAGTTCCAGGTCGTGGGTGGACACAAATACAAAGTTTTTATTGTCGGTTAAATAAGTGAGCACCGATTTTGCAGCCGCGATGCGTTCAATAGTGTTGGTACCCCTGAATATTTCATCAATGATCACCAGGCTTTTAACCGGCTCGTCGCCGCCACATTGGTTAATAATATCCAGTATGGAGAGCGCTTCGGCCTGGAAATAACTCTTATTCTCGCCCAGGTCGTCTGTAGTGCGTATGCTGGTTTGAATTTTCAGCAAGGGCGCCTTGTACTCGCGGGTGCAGGTCGTATAAACGGTTTGGGCCAGCAACGTGTTGATGGCTATGGAGCGGATGAATGTTGTTTTACCCGACATGTTTGATCCGGTTATCAACACGCCCTCATCGGTACGCGTATGAATAGAATTGGGCACACAATTGTAAATCAGCGGGTGATACATATCGGTAAGGTCCATCTTCAGGCTCTCGGTATAAAATACGGGCTTACTGTAGTGCGGAAGTCCGGCCCTCAGCGACAGCACCGAAATGAGGGTGTCCGTTTCGGCCACAAAGTTAAAAATCACTTCAATATCCGCCCGGTACTTGTTGATACGCCTTACCGAGGTAAAAAACATTAACGGTTCGAGCAAAAAAAGCACCTTAAAAAACTTATAGATAGCATAGGCAAGGTTTTCCGGGTTACCCGCCAGTTTACTTTCAAAGTTCACCAGCCGCAATGCCCGGTGAAGGCCCGATAATTTGCTTAGGCTTTGTTTAATCAGCTCTTCCTGTTCCGATTTTACCTTCTTAAGCAGCTTCCTTGCCACACCATGAAGGATCATCAACTGTGGCAGCGAGCGTGTATAGGCTGATATTTTATTCCGGGTACCAAAGTGAAGCGCGATATTGCCGCCAATAAGGAGAACGAGCACAATAAAAGATACCGGGTTGGGAACAATAAACAACGATATGAGCAGGCCTATAATGGCAACGCCTGATATCCTGACGTAAACGCCAATCGCAGGCGCCAGGACAGGTTCGTGCTCTCTTAAAAAAAGGTCCGCCAGGTAATAAGAATCGGTACTATTCAATTGTGCAATGTCCAGTTCCATCAACTCCAGGTCGGGCCGGGGCAGGTTCAGTGCTTCCACCTTTTTGTCGAATTTGAGCAGGTTTTCAAACGACGTTTCGGGTGTAAAAAGCTTTTTATAAAGATATTGCTTGCCGGGTTTGGAATTGGTCCGGTCAATAAAATTAAAAATATTGTTCAGGTCAAGGTCATCTGCCATAGCAGTTGAAACGCGCGCCGGATCCTCAATACCATGCAGGTAGGCGGCAATCATTTTAAAATTGCGACGGGAATTTACCGGGCGTCCCCATTTGTTTCTTATCCGTTCCAGGTTTTTTTCAACTAACTTGCGTTTTTCAAAATAATTAAAGATGGAGATCAGAACCAGGGCACAGGTAAAAAACACTAAGGTAAATAACCAATAAAACATGGGTTGAATATAACAGCGTACGTTAAAAAATAGTTTTAAAAACTTATCGTAAAGCTATTTAATCTTTAACAATAAGCAATAATTTATTGAAACCGGCAAGTACTTATGCCTGCTTGTCAATACAGGCTTTTAACGGATAAACTTTATTAAAGTTAGCAAAACTAAAAACCTTTTACCGTTTTCCACTTAAAAATTCACTCAAAGTATTCAGGGTAAATTCCGATAGCACCAGTTTGCCGCTAATGGCCGCGCGGTGGTTGAGCAGTTGGTCCCAATCGCCCGTGCCTTCCCATAAAATTTCCTTCAACCCGGATAATGCTTCAGGATGATACGATGCCAGCTTCGCCGACAACTGATCAACGGCAAGGTCCAATGCGTCTATATCTTTGTAAATTTCGTTATAAAGCCCTTTTTCGGTGGCCCAACTGGCGGTTTGGAAATCGCCGGCTCGAATGGTTAACTGCGAAAAGGCGGGTAACCCGATCTTACGGATAACCGCCGGCGAAATAACGAACGGCCCGATACCGATAGCCAGCTCACTTAACTTAACCGATGCCGCTTCCGTTGCCAGGCAATAGTCGGCAGCAGCAGCCAGGCCCACACCACCACCTACGGCCTTACCCTGGATGCGTGCAATAATAATTTTAGGCGATTTTCGGCAGGCATTGATCACCTGTGCAAAACCTGAAAAGAATTCAGCCCCCTGTTCCTTATTTTTTATCTGTAACAGTTCATCAAAGCTTGCCCCTGCACAAAAGGTTCGGTCGCCGTCGCTTTTCAGGATAATAACGCGTGTTTGCGGGTCATTCCCTGCCGCTGTAATTTTTTCAACCAGTTCGGCCAGTAGCTTTGACGGCAGCGAGTTTTGCGCGGGATGATAAAATGCAACGGTGGCTATGCCGTCACTAATTTCCAGGTTTACGCTTCCATTGTCAGGGCCGCTCATAAATTTGATTTGAATTGATGCGTAAAAGTCGCACTTTTAATGTACAAATAACAACTTAATCAACCCAATCTAACTCGGGCAACTTAATCAACTCAACAAATGTTCAGCTTCCAAAACCTCTACCTCTTTTTTATCGCGTCGCTGCTGTTAAACCTTACGCCCGGCAATGATATGCTTTACGTTGCTTCAAGAAGTATATCGCAGGGCATCAAAGGCGGCATCGTTTCAGCGCTGGGCGTATTTGCCGGTTGTTTTGTTCATATTTCGGCCGCGGTGCTTGGATTGTCAATTATCATTTCCAAATCAGCTTATTTTTTTGAGCTGATCAAATTTGCAGGCGCCGGGTATTTGATCTACCTGGGCGTCAGGGCGCTCCTATCGAAGCCGGCGATCAACCAAATGGACGAAAAACTTGCTAAAACCAATTACTGGAAATTATTTAAACAGGGCGCCATCACCAATGCCTTAAACCCAAAGGTTGCCGTTTTCTTTTTATCATTCCTGCCGCAATTTATCGATGCCGGCTCACCCTGGTTTAAATTGCAGTTGTTCACGCTCGGGCTATGGTTTGCAGTGCAGGGTACTACAGTGCTCATCATCGTTGCCTGCATATTTGGTAAAACAAAGGACTTTTTTAAACGCAACCCCAAAGTGTGGCGGATACAGGAGAAAATAACAGGTTTGGTTCTGATCGGACTGGGCATAAAAATTGCACTCTCTTCAAAAAAATAAACAAAATGATCGATCTGGAAACCGCGCGGCAAATAGCCCTTTCTTTACCCGGAGCAGTTGAGCAGGATCATCATGGCCGGCCATCCTTCAGGGCGAATGGCCGGATATTTTCCACGCTATGGGAGCCGCAGAACCGGATGATGGTAAAGCTTTCTCCTATCGACCAATCCGTTTTTAATTCGTTTGATCCAACAGTTTTTTTCCCGGTGCCAAATAAATGGGGTTTAAAAGGTGCGACATTTATTGAACTGGCAAAGGTGCGCCGGGATATGCTGGAAGATGCGCTAAATATTGCTTACGAGGCTGTGATGGTAAAGAAAAAATAATTAGCTTTGACGATATCATCATGATAAAACCATTGTTTTGCTTTTTACTCATCGTATTGGTGCTAACCTCCGGGTTCAGCTACCCGAGGGGTAATTGCGCCCAGGTCAAACAGGCGACTTCATGCGCGATGAAAAAGAGTACGTGCATGATGGAAAACCATCCATGTAAACAGTCTCCCTGCACCAATAACAAAAAAGACAAATCCGGCCAAAGTTGTGCGTTTTGCATCCTGTGCGTTGCGTTTATTGCGCCGGTAAAGCCGGCCATACAAAGAAATTTTGCAACAGTTAAAGTGGATTATGCCGGGCTGCTGCAAAGTAAACCAACTGATTTTAACACTTCGCCCTGGCGACCGCCCGCTGCTTAAATTATCCTCCCGGAATACCTGTGAAAAACGATAAGTAACAAGTATTAATAATTTAAGTAAAATTTAAAATCATGAAAAAAATCATAGTGATGACCCTTGCGGTTATGTTAACTGCAGGTGCGTTTGCAAAACCAGGCGATTGCAAAAAATGTACAAATAAAAAATGTACAACCAAATGCGAAAGCCGCTGCAACAAAGCCAAATGTGCAGCAGGTTTATGTAAATAAATGAGAACCGCCTCCCGGGAATCGGGAGGCGGTTTTTTATATCATCCGCACATTTGCACATCCCCATATCCGCACATCCGCACATCCGCACATCCGCACATCTGCACATCTGCACATCTGCACATCAGCATATCCGCACATCATTTCACAATCTGCTCCATCACCACATCCCTCAAATACTTGCTCACCGGTACCTGGTGTTTTTGAATATGCAAGGTATTGCCTTCAATGCTGTCTACTTTGTCAATCGCAGCGATGTACGATTTATGTGTTTGCACAAACTGCCCCGCCGGCAATTTTTCAAGCAAAGCTTTAAAGGTGGTATGGATGATCAGCTTTTTGGTTATAAGGTGCACGGCGGCATAGTTTTCCATACCTTCGATAAATAAAATTTCATCAAAGCTGATCTTCTCCAGCTTTCCGTTCGCTTTGGCAAACATATAGGGCGTAGCATCAGCAACCTTTTCACTTCTTGAGGCGAAATAATCGTGCGCTTTCCAGGCGGCTTTAAAAAAGCGTTCGTAGCTGATGGGTTTTAGCAGGTAGTCCAGCACATCCAGCTCGAAACCCTGCAGGGCATATTGCTCAAAGGCTGTGGTAAAGATCACTTTTGGCGGATTGGATAAGGCCTTTACAAATTCAATCCCGGTTAGGTGCGGCATTTGTATATCAAGGAACAACAGGTCGACCGGTTGTTGCCGAAGCATTTCGCTCAACTGGAGGGCATCTTCGCAGATCCCTTTCAATTCCAGGAAATTGATCTTTTCTATATAGCCCTGCAAACCTTTACGTGCAAAAGGCTCATCGTCGGTTATAATGCAGGTGATGTTATTCATAGTCCAGCTTAAGTTCGGCGGTAAATGTGTTGTTTTCTTTTTGGGTGACGAAAGAATATTTTCCCGGATACAGCAGGTCGAGCCGGCGCTTTAAGTTTTCGATACCGATGCCACCCTTTTTTTCCGCAGGTGATTCAAACTCAGGCGTCGAATTTTCAACTTTAAAGGCTATCTGTTTGCCTTCCACCGCTGCGCTGATGTTTAGCTTGTATTCGCCGCCAATAAACTTAAAAGCGTTCTCCACCAGCGGCAAAAACAACAGCGGGTAAACCATTTGCCCGTTCAAGCCTTTGTCCAGTTCAACTTTCATTTTAAGCTTTTCGCTG
>Ga0302140_10001332_pt1 | contig 32236 bp, 28 predicted proteins | sample I_Bog_E1_1_FD_202095 | JGI IMG/M metagenome (GOLD analysis project Ga0302140, IMG submission 202095) | Peat permafrost microbial communities from Stordalen Mire near Abisko, Sweden - I_Bog_E1_1 | ecosystem: Environmental > Terrestrial > Soil > Wetlands > Peat | place: Sweden: Abisko, Stordalen... | reverse complement strand
AGGGGGGGTCGAACCCCCACGACCTTGCGGTCGGCGGATTTTGAGTCCGCTGCGTCTGCCAGTTCCGCCATCCCGGCCTTAGGGACGATGCTTCAAAAGTATCGCATAGGCCTGGACTCCCGCGCCACTCCTTGATTCTGACTCACCTGCTGCCAGGCCAGGCTATCCGCGCCACGGCGCGAATTCTATCGGTCAAGTCATCCTCCCTTTCTTTCCCGCGCCTTTTTCACAGGCGCGACCTACCGAAGATGTCTGCCCCACCGCAGGTGGCGTGCGACAATGGAAGCAACCGTGATGAACTCCGTCTCCTCTGCAGCTGTTCCTTCACCGGTTGCGGTCACCCCGCAGTTGCTGGCCCAGCACAGCATCACTGCGGACGAATACGACCGCATTCTGGCAGCCCTTGGCCGCGTCCCCTCGCTCACAGAACTTGGCATCTACTCGGTCATGTGGAGCGAGCACTGCTCCTATAAGTCCAGCCGCGTCCATCTCAAGCGTCTCCCCACCAAGAGCGATCGCGTCGTACAAGGTCCCGGAGAAAACGCCGGCATCATCGACGTAGGCGATGGCTGGGGCTGCGCTTTCAAGATCGAGTCCCACAACCACCCCAGCTACATCGAGCCATTTCAAGGCGCGGCCACGGGCGTCGGCGGTATCTTGCGCGACATTTTCACTATGGGCGCTCGCCCCCTCGCCGTCATGGATTCCCTCCGCTTTGGCCCCATCAGCCACGAACCCAACCAGACCGAAGAAGACCGCAAGCTCATCTCCAGGAACCACTCCATCGTCGAAGGTGTAGTCAGCGGCATCGCAGGTTACGGCAACTGTTTTGGCGTACCCAACCTAGGTGGCGAAACCAAATTCGAGCCCTGCTACAGCGGTAATCCACTGGTCAACGCCTTCGCTCTCGGCATGGTTCGCATCGACGAAATCTTTTACGGCAAAGCCTCTGGCAACGGAAATCCGGTCATCTACGTCGGCGCAAAGACGGGTCGCGACGGTATCCACGGCGCCACCATGGCCAGCGAGGAATTCCACGCCGGCACTGAGGCGAAGCGCCCCAACGTTCAGGTAGGCGACCCATTCATGGAGAAGCTTCTCCTCGAAGCCTGTCTTGAAGCCATGCAGACCGGCGCAATCGTCGGCATTCAGGATATGGGCGCAGCTGGTCTTACCTGTTCTACCTGCGAGATGGGTGCGCGCGGCGGTGTCGGCCTCGACGTCGAGCTCGACTTTGTTCCGCAGCGCGAAGCCGGCATGTCAGCCTACGAAATCATGCTCTCTGAAAGCCAGGAGCGCATGCTGCTCGTCGCCATCAGCGGCCGCGAAAATGAAGTCCTCAGCGTCTTCTCGAAATGGGGACTCGACGCCGTTATCGTCGGCACAGTCCAGCCAGAGCCGCGTCTCCGCATCCGCCATCACGGCGAACTTGTCGCCGACATTCCCAATCAGTCCCTCACCGACGATGCTCCGCTCTACCACCGTCCCATCGGCACATGGAAATGCCCGCTCCCGCTCGACCCATCGGATGAAATCCTCTCCCAGCTAGCCCAGGATCGCGACTACACCGCTGACCTCAAGCAGCTGCTCACCAGCGCTAACGTCTGCTCCAAGCGCTGGGTTCATGAGCAGTACGACACCATGGTGCAGACCAACACCGTAATCGGCCCCGGCGGCGAAGCTGGAGTGATGCGCATTAAAGGAACCGGATCAGTCGGACACGAGCGGGGTCTAGCCATGGCTCTCGACGGCAACGGCCGCTGGGCTTATCTAGATCCCAAGCTTGGCGCCATGCACGCAGTCGCGGAAGCCGCTCGCAAAGTCGCCTGCTCCGGCGCAACTCCAGTAGCCGCCACCAACTGCCTCAACTTCGGCAATCCCGAAAAACCTGAGATCATGGCGCAGCTCTCCGAAGCGATCGACGGCATAGCAGAAGCCTGCACCGCGCTTTCAACACCCATCACCGGCGGCAATGTTTCGCTCTACAACGAAACCCGTGGCGAGGGCATCTATCCCACACCCGTTCTCGGAATTGTAGGCATTCTAGACGACGTAACCAAAGCCGTCCCCGCCCATTTCCAGCAAGCCGACGACGCCATTCTCCTCCTTTGGCCCATTCCGCGCGGCCAGAACCCCGATCCTAATCTCATCGTCCCCTTGGACAACCGCAATTTGCACTGGCAAGTCCCGCAGCGGGAAATAGAGCCGCAAGATGCGATCGTCGTCCCCGAAGACATAACAGCGACAGCCGCAACTGCCGCGACTGAATTGGCCATCCTGGGCTCCTCTGAATACGCCAAGGTGGTCCTCGGCGGTGTCTGGGGTCAGCCTCCGCCGCTCGATCTCGATGCCGAAGCTGACCTGCACACGCTGCTCCAGGTCCTCGCCAGCCGCAGCCTTCTCCGCTCCGCCCGCGACATTTCCGATGGAGGCATTGCCGTTGCCCTGGCTCAATCCTGCTTCCATCTTGGAATCGGAGCCACCGTCGACCAGGATCCGTCCCTGATGGTCCATCCCCTCTTCGGCCTCTTTGCCGAACAAGCCTCAACACTGATCGTAACCACCGATTCCAAGCACGTCTCCACCATCGAGAAACTAGCCGGCGAATACAGCTTTTACGTCGCACGCATCGGAACCACCGGCGGCCCCAAACTCGAAATCTCCGTCGATCGTCAGCCCTTCATCTCTGCTCCACTCACCGCCCTTCGCAAGCTCTGGGCCGAGTCTCTTCAAGCCACACTTCACGACGAGGTAACGGCATGACCAGGGTCCTCTTTCAGGGCGTCGAAGGTGAGATCGATCAAACAAGCCTGGGTGCCCCCGGTTTCGCTTCTGAGACCGGAGATATCACGCCCAAGAATTCAGAAGACGACCCCAAGCTCCGCGAAGAGTGCGGCGTAGTCGCCATCCACGGCCATCCCGACGCAGCCCGCCAGGTCTACCTCGGCCTCTACGCTCTCCAGCATCGCGGCCAGGAATCCGCCGGGATTGCCTCCGCCGACGGCCAGCGACTCGCCAACATCAAAGGCATGGGCCTGGTCTCGGAAATCTTTACCGAAGACGTTCTAGCCAAGCTCCCCGGCACCATGGCGATCGGACACACGCGCTACTCCACCACCGGTGACTCGGCGCTACTCAACGCTCAGCCCATCCGCGTCGACTCCACCAAAGGCCTCATCGCCATCGCCCACAATGGCAACCTCGTCAACCTCGGCAACATACGAGCTCGCCTTGAACGAGAAGGCGCCTATTTCCAGACCACATCCGATTCCGAGATCATCGTCCAGCTCATCGCTCACTCCAAGGCCGGCACCCTCGTCGATTGCATAGCAGACTCGCTAGGCCGCGTTGAAGGCGCGTTCTCCATTGTGATGATGACCCGCGACCGCATCTTTGCCGCCCGCGATCCACGCGGCTTCCGTCCACTCTCCATCGGCCGCATCAAAAACGCGGAAGGCGCGGACACCATCGTATTCGCCTCTGAAACCTGTGCCTTCGACCTGCTCCGCGCCGACTATATCCGCGACGTCCTCCCCGGCGAACTCGTCATGGTCACCGAAGATGGCCTCACCAGCCGCCAATACTCGACCGGCGTCCCGCAGACCAGTTGCATCTTCGAGCACGTCTACTTCGCCCGCCCTGACAGCCGCATCTATGGCCGCTGGGTGCAGGAAAGCCGCGATCAGATGGGTCGCCAACTAGCCCGCGAGTCGCACGTCCCCGCAGACGTAGTCGTTCCTGTCCCCGACTCCGGAGTCACAGCATCCATCGGCTATGCCGAAGAAGCCGGCCTCCCATTCCGCATGGGCCTCATCCGAAATCACTACGTAGGCCGAACCTTCATCGAACCCGAGCAGCGCGTCCGCGACTTCGGCGTCCGCCTCAAGCTCAATCCCGTGCACAACCTGCTCGAAGGCAAGCGCGTAATCTTGATCGACGACTCCATCATCCGCGGGACAACAAGCAGAAAAATCGTCCGCATGGTCCGCGGCGCCGGCGCGAAGGAAGTCCATCTCCGCATCAGTTGTCCGCCAACAATTTCGCCATGCTTTTACGGTGTAGACACTCCGAGCAAGCGCGACCTGATAGCCGCCAACAAGTCCGTAGAAGAGATCCGCCAATACATCGAAGCCGATTCCTTATCCTATCTATCGCTCGAAGGCCTGCTGAAAGCATGCGAGACCAAGGAGAAATCCGGCTACTGCACCGCCTGCTACACCGGCAACTACCCCACCCAATGGGTAGATGTAGACGAAATAATGCCCGCCGCAGTAAGCCTCTAGTGGAAGTGATTATCTCCCTTAGCGACCAGATAGTCGCACAATTCGACTTGACTAAAGTGCGGCAATGCCGCATACTCCTCTTGTGAGCATTCCCATGCTGACGGTCGTTGAAACGAGCGCATTTGCCCGTCGGACAGAGAAGCTGCTTTCAGCCGAGGAGCACGAGGAACTGCTTTTCTACTTGGCGATCCACCCGGAGTCCGGAGATGAAATCCCGGGAACCGGTGGAGTCCGCAAGGTGCGGTTTGCTGCCAAGGGAAGGGGCAAATCTGGCGGGGTCAGGATAATCTACTACTTCTTTGAGGAGGAAAATCCGCTCTATGCAATCTTCCTCTACGGTAAGAACGAGCAGGTAGATCTAACCCCGCAACAGAAAAAAGATGTCGCAGCCTTTGCAGCGACAATCAAAGCAGCGGCGAAGGTCCGGAGAATCAGGCAATGAAGCGCAATAACGTAGCAAATGAACTAGTAGAAGCCATGCGCGAAGCCGCTGAAATCGCGGAGGGAAAAGCGCAACCCACCGCTGTGCATCAATTCTTGATGCCGCTTGATGTTGACGTACGCGCTGTTCGCGTAGCCACCGGCCTCAGCCGAACTGAATTTGCGCGCCGCTTCGCTCTTGACCCGCGTGCGCTACAGGACTGGGAGCAAGGCCGTCGTCGTCCAGACCGAGCTGCGCGGGCCTATCTTACCGTGATTGCTCGCCGGCCTGAGGCAGTTGTCGAAGCTCTCGCAGGCTGACATCCTCCTGTGATAGCATCCGCACTTGGCCGTTGAATTCTGGGTGGAATCACTCAAGCCGGTTTCGGCTAACTTCGCGGTCCCCCGGCCAGTGCACCACTCAAACTATGAATGAAAACAGTGTCAAACCTCAGAACCCCTCACGGGCCAGCCTGAATTCGCGACTTCTCTTCGGCGGCGCCGTCTTCCTAGCCTCCTTCCTTCTCTTCCTCGTCGAACCCATAGCCGCCAAGCAACTCCTGCCCGTCTTCGGCGGCTCCGCAGCAGTCTGGATCACCTGCCTCGTTTTCTTTCAGACCGCCCTCTTAGTCGCCTATCTCTATGCCCATTGGCTAGCTCACCGCTCCCACTGGATTCTCCACTTCGCCCTGCTGCTGTTAGCCGCCGCGTCCGCGATAGCCTGGTCCGTCCAAACAGTTAGCGTCAACACCGCGTCGCAACATCCAGTCACAACGATCTTCGCTGCACTCGGCCTCTCCATCGGGCTGCCATTTCTAATGCTCGGCGCAACCAGCCCGCTCCTCCAAGTTTGGCTCGCACGACTTGAAACCCGCGGCATCCCCTACCGCCTCTTCGCACTGTCAAATCTCGCCTCATTGCTCGCTCTCGCACTCTACCCCACCCTCATCGAGCCGCATTTCACTCTGAAAGCCCAGCGCCTGATATGGTGCTGCGGATTCGCCGCATTCGCATTAGTCTCCGCAATCCTCACCTGGAGAACCCGGGCAACAACAAACGCCATTGCGCTCCCCACAACGATCGACGAACCCGCCATAACTCCAGCCCCATTCACTCATAAATTGTTATGGGTCCTGTTACCTATGGGCGCTGCCATGCAGTTAAGCGCAGTTACAAGCTATCTAACTCAAAACATCGCAGCAATCCCGCTACTCTGGATACTGCCCCTCGCCGTCTATCTCATCACCATCATTCTCGCCTTCCAGTTTCCGCGCCTCCTGCCTCGCGGCATCATCACCCGGTTTCTCGTGGTCATGCTAGCCGGCCTGGGCTACATGCTTTCGCAGATCGACGTATCGCTCCCCCTGCGCATCGGCCTCTCCTTCTTTCTCATTGAAGTCTTCTTCGCATGCCTTTTCTGCCACACCGAGGCATACGCACTCCGCCCCCAGCGCGCATCGGAATCAACCCTCTTCTATCTCCTCTTCGCCGCTGGTGGTGCGCTCGGCTCCTTCCTCATCGGCATAGCATCGCCGCTCATCTTTTCTTTCAATTACGATCTGGCGTTGACCTTTTTTGTAACTGCGCTTCTCGCCCTCGCAGTCACATGGTCAAGCGGCTGGCAACAGCGCCTGCTGTGGACCACCGCCAGCGTCCTCCTGCTGGTCCTTGTTTTCATGCTTCACATTGCTTATCTACGAAACACACCAATAGCCGTGCGCAATTTCTACGGCAGCCTCCGCGTCCGCGAGTCGCTCTCCGCCTACCCCGGCGCCGTCATGCGCACGCTCACCAACGGAACCATCCAACATGGCACGCAGATCTTCTCGCCCGAGTTACGCAAAGCTCCCACCACTTACTACGCAGAAGACTCAGGTGTAGGTCTAGCACTTCGTTTCTGCTGCCAGGGCCGCGCCCGCAACATCGGAGTAGTCGGCCTCGGTGTCGGCACCATAGCCGCCTACGGCCAGCCCGGCGATCGAATCCGCTTTTACGAAGTCAATCCCGCCGTAACTCCGATAGCTCAAAATGTTTTTACGTATATTCGCGAATCCGGCGCCCAGGTCAGCATAGTCGAAGGCGACGCGCGCTCTTCCCTCTCACATGAGCAGCCGCAGAACTTCGACGTTCTCGTAGTCGACGCGTTCTCCGGCGACGCCATCCCGCTCCACCTGCTCACCACCCAGGCCATTGACCTCTACAAGCACCACCTCGCCCCCGGCGGCATCATCGCTTTCCATATCTCCAACAGCCATGTCGATCTTGAGCCGGAGATCGTTCAACTCGCCAAGTATGCCGGGATGGATGTCCGCCGCGTAACAAGCATCGAAAATCACGATCTCGGCGAATTCAACGCAACCTGGATGCTGCTGGCAAACAACCCCAATTTCTTCACCCAGCCAGAAGTCGCCATCCGAGTGCGCAAGCCAGTCGATGCCTCAAAATCAAAACTGTGGACCGATGACTACTCCAGCCTTCTACCAATCCTGAGTTGGTAACATCCAAGCCAATTCATCCCATGCCAGACTAACTAACTAACTAACTCGCCAGCTTCAAGCAATGGAGCCCGAACCCGTCTCTTCAAACTCCACGTCAAAGCAAACATCAATGCCGCGGCGCCAAGAGCAGGCAGCGCCAATCCCCTCAATCCCGCCTGATAGCTCCCCGTATAGTCCTTCATGCGCCCCATCCAATAAGGCCCGACGAATCCGCTGAACATGGTAATGGTGTTCATGGCCGCGATCCCCGCCGCCGCAGCCCTGCCGGCGAGAAACTGCGTAGGCAGAGCCAACGCCGGCCCCTGCATTGACTGGAATGAGATAAAGCTTACCGCCAGCGCCCCCACCACCATCCACGGCGTTCGTGTATAACTAGCAGTTACAAATCCCACGGCCATCAACATACACGGCACAATGCAATGCAGCGCCCGTTCGCCTGTGTGATCGGAATGAGCCCCGTTCAGCAGCATGGCCACGGCTCCCGCCAGTCCAAAGCATGCAATGGCGAATCCAACGTTCGTAACGCTCCATCCCGTAGCGCCCTGCAGAATGGCCGGGGCCGAAAAGCCATAAGCATAGCTTGTCGCCAGAGCGCAGAAGAAGTATCCGCCAATCATCCAGACCTTGGGGGAAAACAGCGCTTCCAGCACCCCCGCTTCGTGTCCCAGATGAGCCTTGTCACCATCTGCCTTGAGCTCGTATCGCAGCCAGGCTTTCTCCTGCGGTGTCAGCCACGCGGCATTCGCAGGCCCATCAGGCAGCATCTTCAGAATCACGAAACTGAACAGCACCGCCGGCAGCCCTTCCACCAGAAACAGCCACTGCCATCCCGCCAATCCAAGCTTTCCGCCCAGCCCCAGCAACCATCCAGCCAGTGCTCCCATCACCACCGAACTCAGCGGTAGCGCAATATAAAATCGGCTCACCGCTCTCGCTCTCATCCTCGCAGGAAACCAGAGTGTCAGGTAATACAGCACTCCAGGAAAGAAACCCGCCTCCGCCACGCCAAGCAGAAACCGCACCGCATTGAACTCCAGCGGAGTCCGCACAAACATCGTTGCCGCAGCCAGCAATCCCCAGGTGAACATGATCCGAGCCAGCCACCGCTTCGCGCCAAATCGCAGCAGGAGCAGGTTTGACGGCACCTCGCACAGCGCGTACCCAATGAAGAACAGCCCCGCGCCAAGTCCATACACCGACGCGCTGAAGTGCAGGTCCTTGTTCATCTGTAGTGACGCAAAACTCAGATTCAGCCGGTCAATGTAAGCCAGCCCATAGCCCACTCCGATCACCGGAATTAGCCGCAGCCCCGCCTTCCGCTGCGCCGACCGTCCAATCGAAGCCAATTCCGCATCTGACAGAAGCGGCCCGTCCGGCATCTCGCTCGAATCGAGCATAAGCGTTCACCTCGGTGAAAAATGAGAAGCCTTCTCAGGCCTTGACGCGACTGTCTAAAACGCAATTTCAGAGGAAGATTGAATCCGATAACCGCAGGAGGGGTGCGCGCGGCGGGCCCTTTTCGTTACAAGTTAATCTATCAGGCCGCGATATTCTCCAATTATTCGCAGATCCCCATTCGATCGGTGTTCCATTGAAAATATTTTCCGAGTCAGAAACACAAATTCAATTCCCTGCATCCAACCATCCGTTCTCGAAATATTCGGCATGTATTTCACCACGTCTGGTATCGGGCGTACATCTCCACAAGAGAACCAAAAACTTTCCAATCGCAGAGCTTGCCGTGAACTATAAGGAGGCCGATCATGCAGCAAACGCGTCAAATGCTTCGCGTATTTGTTGTCGATGACGAGCATGTCATCGCTTCATCCCTCGCCATGATCCTGCGCTATAACGGCGGATTCCACGCTACCTCCTTCAACGATCCTCTTGATGCCTTGCAGGCAGCTCGGCTCGAAGCCCCTGACCTCCTCATCACTGACGTCGTGATGCCCCAGCTATCCGGGGTTGACTTGGCGATTCAAATACAAAAGCAATGCCCGAATTGCAAAGTACTCCTGTTCTCCGGGCAACTCGCCACCGCCCATTTGCTCGACTCAGCCCATGCCCAAGGTTTTGAATTCGAGGTTCTCTCCAAACCCGTGCATCCGGCAGATCTGTTGGCCGGCATTCAGTCTCTGACGGAACGCAGCACGTTGGCCCCTACCCCTGAACTTCAGATTTGAAGTCACAACCGCAGGCGGCTCAATCCCCTTGTGCGTCAAGTCACAGGACGTTCACACTCCGCGTGTGATAGCATCCGCTTCTCAGTGATAGACGCCCGGCAGATTCATTCTCTTTTGAACTGCCCAGCGCCGGTCCGAACCTCTTATGGATGAGGTAGACGGCAAACCGGGACATGTGGCCCCTCAATTCGGCCACCTGGACGCCCCCAAGGACGCCCCCAAGCCTTCCCTGTGCCCGCCCCATTCATCCTCCCCAATCACCTGTCATCTTGAGCATTTCGGCGAGCGTTGCAACTTGCAACGGCAAGGAACGCCGCGTCGGACGCACCGCAAATGCTCCGTGCCCCGTTCTTGCGATTTTTTGCTATCGCAAGGGCGGGAGACCTCAAATCTCAATCGGAACCCTGCCAATGAGGAGCGAAGCCGGACGACCTGCGTCTTGGTCCGACCTGCTCATCCGCCCGTTCCAAGTCAAGGAGAGATACATGAAAACCTACCAGGGAAGTGAGATCCGCAACGTAGCTGTAATGGGGCATGCGCACAGCGGCAAGACAACCTTCATTGCCGCCCTGCTGCATGCCGCAAAAATGACGCCGACCCAGGGCCGTGTAGCCGACGGCACCGCCGTTACCGCCTATGACGAAGAAGAAGTGGCCCGCGGCGCCACCATGCAAAACGCCGTAGCCTTTGCCGAGTGGCAAGGCGTCAAAATCAACCTCGTCGACACCCCCGGCTTTCACATGTTCTCCCATGAAGCCCGCGCCGCCCTGCTTCCCGTCGAAGCCGCGGTTGTCCTCGTCAACGCCCAGAATGGCGTCGAATCCGTGACCGAGCGCGTCTGGAAATATGCCGAAGAAGCAAACATCCCCCGCGTCGTGGTCGTCAACCAGATGGACCACCCCAAAGCTGGTGGCGGCAGCGGTCTGAGCGCCCTGATGGAAGACCTGGTCGACCGCTGGGGTCGCAACTGTGTTCCCGTCCAGTTGCCCATTTCCGATTCCCAGGGATTTCACGGCGTCGTCGACCTCGTCACCATGGAAGCCTTTTACTACACCCCCGGCGGCGATGGCCGCGGCAAGGTCACCGCTGAGATTCCAGCCAACCTCTCAGCCGATGCCAAGGCCCGCCATGAAGCCCTCGTCGAGCTCGTAGCCGAAGGCAAAGACGAGCTCATGGAGGAGTACTTCGAGAAGGGCACCATCCCCGAAGAGCACCTCATCAACGCGCTCCATGAAGCCATTCGCGAAGACCGCATCTTCCCCGTTCTCTTCTCCAGCGGCCTCGCCAACATGGCCCTCGATCACCTGTTGGACTTCATCAAGGTCTACTGCCCCTCGCCCGTCGAGCGTGTTCCCTTCAGCGTCCGGACGGCCACAGCAGTGGCGGCTGGCGCGGCTGTTTCCTCCGAGACCGGCGATGCAGCGCTATCACTGCGCAAAGTAGCCGACACCGAGCCGGCAGCCATGATCGTCTTCAAAACCATGACCGACCCCTTCTCCGGCCGCATCACCTTCTTCAAGGTCATCAGCGGCGTCATCAAAAACGACGTCACCGTGGAAAACTACACCCGCCGCACTCAGGAACGGCTAACCCATCTCTCCATCATGCAGGGCCGCAAAGCGGTCGAAGTCGCCGAGCTTCACGCCGGCGATCTGGGAGCCGTTGCCAAGCTCCGCGACACCCTCACCGGCGACACGCTCGGAGCCAAAGGCGCCGAAATTCAGGTAGATCTATTCCCGCTCCCCGAGCCGGCAATGACCTACGCCATCGAGCCCAAGAGCCGCGCTGACGAAGACAAGCTGGCCCCCGCCATTCACAAGCTCATGGAAGAGGATCTGCTCATCAAGTTCTTCCGCGACCCCATGACCAACGAATTCCTCATCGGCGGCGCTGGCCAGCAGCATATTGAGGCCATTGTCAGCCGCCTCAAAAAGCGCTATCACGCCGAAGTGCATCTCAAAGCGCCCAAGGTTCCCTATCGCGAAACCATCCGCGGCAAAGCCGAAGCGCAAGGCCGCCACAAGAAGCAGACCGGTGGCCACGGCCAATTCGGCGACTGCAAAATCCGCATGGAGCCTCTACCTCGCGGCGGCGGCTTCCAGTTCGGCAACGAAGTCTTCGGCGGCGCAGTTCCTCGCAACTTCATCCCTGCAATCGAGAAGGGAATCGTCGAATCCGCCGCCCGCGGCTATCTGGCCGGCTTCCCGGTCGTCGACTTCAAAGCCACCGTATACGACGGCAGCTACCACGACGTCGACTCCAACGAAATGAGCTTCAAGATGGCCGGCCGCCTCGCCTTCCGCAAGGCGATGGAGTCCTGCAAGCCCTGCCTGCTGGAGCCCATCATGAAGGTAGAAATCGAAGCACCCGACGACTTTGCCGGAGCCCTGATGGGCGACCTCAGCAGCCGCCGCGGCCGCGTGCAGGGCACAGACTCCAAGGGTCGCACGACTGTCATCAACGCCCAGGTCCCCATGGCCGAAATGCTGACCTACGGCACAATCCTGACCTCAATGACCCAAGGCAAGGGCAGCTACAGAATGGAGATGGACCACTACGACATAGTCCCCCAACTAGTAGCCGACAAAATCTTGGCCAACGCCAAACGCCCCATCGAAGAAGAAGACGAATAACCACCTGCGGTGGGGCAGCCGCTCGCTATCCGCTCGCAATAGGTTCGTAGCGCTCCAGGTCTCAGAACATCGAGACTTGGTAAGGCTGCCCAGCTTATCAAGCCTTTAATGTTGATAGTCATTTTCGCCTGAACAAGCTCCTGCGCCAGCTTCGTTTTCCACGCTCCGGCAGAGTCGAGCTCTATGTAGACGACACCTTCCGAGATGTGGGAAATGATGAACCTCAACCCGCCGCCTTTCCTCCCGGCAGGGAGGACATGAAAATAGCACCGGACGAAGTCCGGGGAACCCATCCCAACCAGAACCTCTCGCCCCAGAGGGGCAGAATGACCTCTCATCAACCCCGAGATCTTTGCAAAATGCAAAGATCTCCTTGACATCTTTGCATTTTGCAAAGTATCTTGAATCCTAAAGGGCAGTGCGTTCGGGAAGGGCTCGATGCATGTTGTCACGCGCAAGCACCTGAGCGAATCCGAGCGCGAATACCCCGACGCAACGCGCGAGTTACAAGCCTGGTTTGCGGTCGTGAAAGAGGTACGCTGGCGAAACTTCCTGGAAGTGCGCCAAGTATTCAAGGATGCGGACGATGTGGATGGATACGTAATCTTCAACATCCGCCAGAACCGCTACCGGCTGGTCACGATCATTCACTACGCGCGTGAACGCGAGGGAAGGCTGACGGAAGGTCACATCTATATCCGGTCCTTTCTGACACACAGCGCGTACGACAATCGAGCGAATTGGGACAAAGGGGTGAATCGATGAGCACCGTTCTTGCAGACCCGGCAGAGATGATCCGGCTAGGCGCGCCGCGGCTCATCCGCAATGACGAAGAGTTGGCCGAATATACACGCGCCCTGTTCCAACTAACTGCGAAGGCCGACCCTACACCCGATGAGGAGGAAGCCATTGAGCTGATGACCCTGCTTGTGGAGAAATACGAACAGGAGCATTTCCCAGTGCCAGCGGCCGAGCCAGCCGATGTGTTGCGCTACCTGCTGGAGCGCAACGGACTGTCGCAACGCGACATCGCTCCCGAACTCGGAAGCGAAAGTACAGTGTCGCTGGTTCTCTCCGGCAAGCGGCAACTGAATCGCGATCATATTGCCCGTTTGAGCCGTCGGTTCAACGTTTCGCCAGCGTCATTTATTCGCGTTTCCTTGCCCTTGCATGAGGCAATGAAGATTGTTCTATTGGAGCATGAGTCACGAACTGCCACCACGCAAGAGATAAGCGCCGAAATTGAACGCAGGGGACTCTATTCCCGCAAAGACGGTGATATCGCGAGGGCGCGACAAATAAATGCCAGGGCAAAGCGTTATCCAGCATTGTTCCAGTTTGTCGAACCTGGGAAGGTGCGGCTCCGAGACGGCTGTTCAGCCAGCTCTGATGCCGGCAAAGTCGCCTAATGGCACACCAACCCCAATCAAAAAATACTTCTCCCCGTTTTGCAGTCCATTCCCTCACTTCGGCGCACAATTGGAAATGCGGTGAGAAAAGCCCGCAGCCGGAGAAACCAATTATGACCCAACGCATCCCGCCCCCCACCGCCGAGCGCCTGGAAGCGGCCTACTATCCCTCGCTCGAAAACCCCGCCATCGCCCTCTGCGCCGAGATCTGGCTAAAAATCCACGCGGCGACCCTGCAGCATACCAAAAACTTGTACGCCGCCGAACGTTGTGCCGCCAAGGCCTTCCGCCTGGCCATGCCCCCGCTCTCCGGTTACCGGAATATCTGCGACTTCATAGCCTGCGCCGGCTACGGCATGCTCACGGGCTCGATCAAGGCCGACATCGGGACCAAGCTCCTCTACGCCGCTCAGGTCGCACTCGCAACCGTGCCCAGGGAGTCCAAAACCCAGACCCGAAACGAGCCTCCCCCGCGGTCCCGCCCCACCCCTCCCCCACTTTTGCCGCAACCCCATAAAAAGAAAAGAATTAGCCCGAAAACACTCATTTCACCCCATCACGACAAAGAACTTACCGCCATTAGCCAAGTGGCCAACTTTGAGCCGCCATTATGACTCGCTATACCGACCAAGGATCAAGCAGCTTCACCGGAATCCCTCGCACGTCGCGAAGGTTCCGAGTTACCAGCGTCAGATCGTTCTGCACGGCAGTGGCCGCCAGCAGCGTATCCACGACAGGCCGTGGCCGCTCGCCGGTCCATTCTCCCCATAATTTCGCGATGCCCGCATCGATGCCCAGAATCCGGTCGGCAAAGCTCAACTCGAGACCCTCCACCCACGCAGCGAGCCGCGCCGCTGCGTTAGAAACAGGGTCTTTTAGCCTCTTGGCGGTAACCCCTTTCCGCAAGTCTCCGATTGTCAGCACGCTGATGAACACGGAAGAGGGCTCAGCGGATTGCAGGAACGCAATCACGCCTCGATTGGCCCTCGGCTTCCAGGTCTCACTGATAATGTTGGTGTCAAGCAGATAGCGGTCCCGCCCGCTCACAGATCAACCTCTCGACCCATATCGTGGCTGGGCTCGATTTCGAAATCTTCCACTTTCGGACCGCTGAGGAGGTATTCGATAAAGTTAGGCTTGTGGGCGACCAAGGCACGATAGTCGCCGATCGCCAAAACCACCGCCCGCTCAGTGCCGTGCCGCGTGATAATTTGCGGCCCACGGGCGTGAGCTTCTTCAATTACTTCGCTCAGTCGAGTTTTCGCCTGTTGCAATTGCCACTGACCCATGGTCGCCACCTCCCACTTCAACCATAATAATAGTCATTCTAGTCGAAATAGTCTAATCCTGCACCTTGGATCTCAAATGCCGCGCTAACGACCACTTCAGCTCCTCTATCCCTTGCCCTGTGACCGCGGAAATCGCATGAAACTCCAACTTTTTCCGTTTAATATGCGCCGCCAGCTTCTTCAATTTTTCAGGATTAGCCGAATCGATCTTGGTCGCGCACACAATCATGGTCTTGTTCACCAATGGGAACTCAATCGACGGCCCAGGATTGTCGTCCATCGGCTGCTCCGGCGTCACAACAGAAAAGCTGGCCAGCTCCTTGTTAATGACCTTGAAGTCTTCAACTGGGTCAGGCCGCCCGCTAGCATCGCTCACATCAACCAGATGCAGCAAAAGTCTGGTCCGCTCAATGTGTCGCAGAAACTGCGTGCCCAGCCCGGAACCCAGGTGCGCCCCTTCAATAAGCCCCGGCATATCCGCCACAACATAAGATTCCTGATCTGGCTCCTCACCGACGGTGACGACTCCCAAATTGGGTTCAAGAGTCGTGAAGGGATAGTCGGCAATCTTTGGCTTAGCCGCCGAAATGCGCGAAATCAGTGTAGACTTCCCCGCGTTTGGATAGCCCACAAGCCCCACGTCGGCCAGCAACTTCAGAACCAGTCGATAATTGCGTTCCTCTCCCGGCCGACCCATTTCGTGCTCACGCGGCGCCTGGTGAACAGGAGTAGCGAAGTGCTGATTCCCGCGCCCGCCGCGCCCGCCTTTGGCGATAACAACGCGCTCATCTTCGGTCTCGAAATCATGGATCAGCTCGCCTGTGTCCTGATCATAAAGTGCTGTGCCGACAGGCACTTGCAGCACAATTGACTTGCCGTCGAGCCCGGTACAGTTGGAGCCCAGTCCGTGCTCGCCGCGCTGCGCCTTATGTTCCGGGTTATAGCGGAAGTGGATCAGCGTATTGTGGCGTTGCGAGGAGACCATTACGACGTCGCCACCACGGCCGCCGTCGCCACCCGACGGACCGCCGCGGGGAACAAATTTCTCCCGCCGGAAGGCCATGCAGCCATTCCCGCCGTCTCCGGCTTTGACGCGAATTTTTGCTTCATCGATGAACATGGGGAACCAGTCTTCAGGTGTCAGCTGACAGTTTTCAATTGGACCGCATTGCGCAGTAAGCCACGAAATGCATAGGCCGTCTTTCCAGTTTACCGAATCAAGGCCTACAATCGGTTCTAACTTCACTTTTGGTAATTTGTGACGCACCGGCTGGAGTTCTCTCTGGTTGAGCGATTCAATCCAACCGGACCCGTCACCAGAGCGGGCTGGCAAAGTGAATATATTGCACTTATCCCTCAATTCTTCCCTCAGTTCTGCCGCGAGTTGGTTCCGCAATGGCAGGCGCAGGACAAAATTGGGTGAGGCGGATCCTGCTGGCCATGTTGCTGGTGGGCGCGAATGCGGCTTCTCGCGCACAAACGCCGCAAATCGGATCGCTCTCAGGCAAGCTGACAGATTTGCATTCGGCGCCTCTCAATGGCGCGACAGTGATTGCGCGCAACGAAACTACCGGCGCAGTGGCGCAGGGCATAACAAAAAAGAACGGTAGTTTTCGCATTACAGGCCTTGAGACGGGCTCGTATACCTTAGAAGCCGCAAGCGCCACTCTGGGGCATGGTCGTCTTGAAGGAATACTCGTCACTGCAGGCAGCGAAGCGCAGGTGCAAGCCTCCATGGCGTTCGAAGCAGCCGTTGGCCCTCCAATCGGAGCGAGGGTACATCAGCCCTTAACTGAAGGAATGACGAAGCCGCCAGCGCGGCCTGTTCCTCAGCAAGCTGTCCAGGATACGCGGCGCGAAATTCGGCCGACACCAACAACTCAATCGCCGCCAGTGAAATCCGACCTGGCGAGCCTACCATTGCAGAACCTCGATCTGGACGGGCATAGCGATTCACCGCTGCCAAGTGCGGACACACGTTCCATCGTCCAGATTGCCAGCCTGACATCTCGAACGAGTCTGGCATTTAGCGAAGCTGCCGCAGCCTCAGCCGTCACCGCAACCCCTGAATTCGTGCCGCCTCAAGCGAGGCCGACTCATTCAATCTCCAAAGCTATAGATCCCGTCACACCAGTCGTAGAGTCAACGCTGACCGCATCTGAATTGCAGGCACTGCCTGCCCCCGGCCGACGCTGGCAAGATTTTGTGCTTGATACGCCAACCGCATCCGCAACAACAGGCGGCGAGTCCACGCCTTCACTGCGCGGAGCCAGCCAGCAGGCAGCTGACGTCACCCTCGACGGCGCAAGCACGCGAACAGCCTTTGGCGGGCACGAAGATCCGGGACCGGGCTCCAATGCATCAGGAGGAAGCCAACAGAACGGAATGGGCCAGGCCTGGGCTGGCGGTCACGGATCACCGGTGGCCGAGGCAGCAATCCGCGAAGTGCAAACTGCGGCCGGCAATGCCGAAGCGGATGGAATGCGAACAGCCGGCGGCCGTGTGAACATCGAGACCGCGCGCGGCACCAACGGTTTGCATGGGCAAGCCTTCTCCTCAGACCGGCAGAACACCTGGGGAGCCGAGAATCCGTTCACAAAATGGGTACAGAAAACCGGCCAGCTCATATCTGACTATCCAATTTACTCCGTCGCGACCTTTACGCCGGAGCCCTTTACCCCCCCAGACCACGAATCGGTGTGGGGCCTTGGCATCGGCAGCCAACTCCGCCGCGACAAGTTGTTCTGGTTTGGAGCGTTGGATAGCTACAGCCGCAACGATCCCGGCCTGGCCATCGTAAAGCATCCCTTGGATCTTTGCGGGCATTTCAATGCCAACGGCCAATGTACCTACCCGGCAGGATTCTTTGAGACACCGGCCGACTGTCAGCTCGTAACCCTGGCCGCGCGGCTGGGATTCGCGGGGGATGATCCAACCGATTGTGTCTCAGGCCTGGTCCCAGCGCTAAAAGCTTATTCGGCAATGCTGGAAACTCTTGCCGGATTGCTCGGTCCAGCCCCGCGCACGGCTACGCAGTGGACCGGCTTCGGCCGACTCGACTGGCAGGCGGCCGAGCGCCATCGATTTACGCTGGAGGGCATCGGTGCACACTGGAACTCGCCAGGCGGAGGGTTGACGCGGGTTTCGGATAGCTATGGAAATCACAGTTTCGGATCGAGCAATGCCAGCGAGCAGTGGTTGCTGGGACGTTGGGAAGCTTTCCTCACACCCAATCTTCTCGCGGTCACGCAGGGTTCTGCAGGTCGCACCATCCAGAGCGCTCATGCCGGGATTCCGTCGGCCTATGAGCAGACACTTCTCGCCCCAAATTCATGGGGTCAACTGCCGCAGATCGTGGTGGACAATCGCTACGGATTCACGATCGGAAACCCTTCGCGCTTCGGAGCCGGCAGTTATCCCGACGAGCACCTTTACCAAGCCCAGGAGACCGTCGACTGGGTCCATGGCACCGTGCTCGTGAAGGGCGGATTTCAGTTAAGCCACAACGCCGATGCGACCGGCCTGCTGCGCAACCAGACCGGCACCTATACCTACTCCAGCGTGGAGAATTTCGTGTCCGATGCGCTGGTCTTTGCCAAATTTGGGCTCCAGAACCCTAACGACGTTGATATCCTGCATGGCTGCGATCAGACGGGCACAACAAGGACGAATTCCATAGGCCAACAAATGGGAATTGGGAGTCTGCCGTGTTATGCGTACTACTCTCAAATGATCGGGCCAACCAACTGGAACTTGAGCACCAATGACTGGGCCGGCTTCACAACCGTTCAGTGGCAGCCCGGCAAGTTGATGGTAGTGAGCGGCGGTTTGCGCTGGGAGAGGGAGCAATTGCCGCCGCCCATTGCCGCCCTCGCCAACCCAATCCTGCCGTTAGCGGGAAAAATGCCCAGCCTCGGCAACGACTGGGGGCCGCGCATCAGCATGGCCCTCGGCAGTGCGGAGACCCGCTGGCCCGTGCTTCGCCTGGGCTACGGAATGTACTTTGGCCGGACAGAGAACGCGACCATAGAGACCGCGCTCACCCAGACTGGAAGCCCGAATGGAGACCTCAACTTTTTCATGCGGCCCACAGACGACTGCCAGCATTGCGCAAATGGCGCTCCCGCGTTTCCATATGTATTTAAAGGGCCTCCCGGAAGCATGGTGAAGCCCGGCGCTGTCGAGTTTGCGCCGGCTTTTCGCAATCCCGAGGTACACCAGGCCGTGGCGGCTGTAGAAGAAGCTTTGCCCGGGCATGTGGAAGTCACCGCCAGCGCTCTGCTTAGCCTGGGCCGCCGGCTGCCCGTCTCCATCGACACAAATATCGATACCTCGTCCGCCGATGCGGGGACCATAACCTACGTTGTTGTCGATGGCACGGGCGCCGGCCCCATCAAAACTCCGCTGATCACGGTTCCGTTCTATGCTTCCTGGCCGTCAGGCATCGAGTCTACTGTGGACTGCCCAAACCCAGTCATAAGCACAACCGGAGGAAGGCTCAACCCTTGCTATCAGCAGATCAACCAGGTCATGAGCCGCGCCAACTCCACCTACGAAGCAGCAATGCTGAAAATCGCGCGCTATGGCCGTCACGGGTTGAGCTTGCACGCTCACTACACCTACGCGCACGCCACTGACTGGAACCCCGACGAAAGCACAACGGTAGCCGGAAGCGATGTGCTTGATCCAGCCAAATTCGGACAGGAATACGGCACCAGCAATCTGGATGTTCGACACTCGGCTGCGGCGATGGTCATAGTCGAAGCCCCTTGGAAACTGCACCGTGTCGCGGGACAATTTGCGAACGGCTGGATGGTTTCCGGTATCGCCCAATTCCACAGCGGCCTGCCTTACACAATGCGCACGTCCGGCTCGCTCCCCGAGTGCATCGCGAGTGAAGGCGTGTCTTCCTGCACCATGGGTGGCGTGCCTGCCATCGGCGTAGCGTTGGGTCCAGGCATGAATGGCTCGGGCGGCGACAACCGAGTCTCCTGGATCGGCGGTGGCGTCGGTCGCAACACCTTCCGCTATCCTGCTACCTGGAAGGCCGACATGCGCGTGGGAAAGAAGTTTGACTTGGGGCACATGCGGGAACTGGAACTCCTCGTAGAGAGCTTCAATCTCTTCAATCACCAGAATGTTACGGAGGTCGAAACCACCGGCTATTACCTCGAAGCGAGCACTTCATCCGGCGCCGTGCCCACCCTGCACTTTCTCAACGGCCTGAAGGCAAATACAACGGAATTCGGAAAACCACTAGCCGTGAATGCGACCAACTCCTATCGCGAGCGCCAGATTCAGGCTGGAGTCAGAATGCGGTTTTGAAGGTGAGGTCCTTTTTCCCGAGCGCGCAGAAGCATGTCGCCTGAATCGTCTAAGCCCGACTCAGCCCAACCCCGTGATATAAACTCCGGATCAGGCCCACTGATTTTCTAACCCTCAAAGAACTTGTCATGAGTCCAGTCATTCAAGTATCCGGAGTCCGCAAGACCTATGGCCGGACAGTGGCCGTCGCAGAGGCGTCATTCGAAGTAAACCAGGGCGAGATTTTCGGCCTGATCGGCCCCAATGGCGCGGGCAAGACAACCACGATGGAGTGCATCGAGGGCCTTCGCAAGCCTGACCACGGCACCATCGCCGTTCTCGGCCTCGATCCCTTTCGCCAGGTCTACAAACTGCAAGACCGCATCGGCGTTCAACTCCAGCAAGCCCAACTCCAGAAGCGAATCAAAGTCTGGGAAGCCGTCGACCTCTGGGCATCCCTCTATCAGAAGAAAACGGTCGATGCCGAACATCTGCTCGAACGGCTTGGCCTCACAGAAAAGCGCAGCGCCTGGTTCATGGACCTCTCCGGCGGCCAGAAGCAGCGACTATTTATAGCGCTTGCGTTGATCAACGATCCTGAAATCGTCTTCCTCGACGAACTCACCACTGGCCTCGATCCCCAATCCCGCCGGGCAATCTGGGAGTTAGTACGAGGAATCCGCGAACGGGGCAAAACGGTCTTCTTGACGACTCATCTCATGGAAGAAGCCGAACGGTTGTGCGACCGTGTGGCCATCATGGAGCATGGCCGCATCATCGACATCGATTCACCCGAAAAGCTGGTCACCCGCCACTGTCCCGAGCGAACAGTTATCATCGCAACCGAAGATCCAAACGCCGCCAACGCCTTCGGCAAAATGTCCGGCGTTGAATCGGTAACCTCGGCCGGCAAGCAATTCACGATTCGCGGCCGCGGCGAAGACCTTGTCACTGAAGTCATTCATTGTTTGTCGGAAAACCGGATTCGCGTCACAGATTTCCGCACGATCCTGCCCAATCTTGAAGACGTTTTTCTAAAACTTACCGGCCGCTCCATTCGCGAATAGGACGAGACTAACAATGCTGCGTGGCCTCTTGAAATTGACGTGGATTGAGATCAAAGTATTCCTGCGCGAACCGCTGGGCGCTTTCGGTACCATCGGTATTCCTGTCCTGCTATATCTCGTGTTGGGGCGCATAGTTACGTCAAAGCCTGCATCGCCCGCGTTTGCCGCGGGAGGATTTTCTGCGGTCCACCTTCCGGTTCTTATCGCCGTTCTCATTTCCATCAACACAGTACTTTCCCTCGTCACCATCGTCGCCGTCTACCGCGAGGGCGGCATACTCAAGCGCCTGCGCGCCACGCCGCTGCGACCGTATACCATTCTCACTGCCCATGTGATCGTCAAGCTCCTACTCACTGCTGCAACGCTTGCCTTGATGTTCCTTGCCGGCCGACGCTACATCCCGGCGGGCGCACATGTCCCCTGGGTCTCGTTTACATTCGCACTGCTCATTAGCACCTGGGCCATCCTGTCTATCGGCTTTGTCATTGCCAGCATCGTTCCAACCGCACGCTTCGCGCAGCCCATCGGCGCCATCATTCTCTATCCCATGGTCTCTATTTCGGGACTCTTCGTACCCATCGAAATCCTGCCCCCAGTGCTGCAAGCTGTAGCCAGAATCCTGCCGCTGACCTACGCGGTAAGCCTGCTTCAAGGCATCTGGATCGGCGACCCGTGGTCGGCTCACATCGGCGATGTGGTCGCGCTGGCTGTGGTGTTTCTCATTTGCACGGCTCTCTCCGCAAAAGTCTTTCGCTGGGAATAACCAGCCTACTTCACGGTCTCAATCGGTTTCTTCGCTTTCATTGTCGTGATCACCACCACGCTGATCAGCACAAACAACGTCCCGAGAATCGTTCGTAATCCAAGGCTCTCGCCTCCCAGAAAATATCCAACCACCACAGCCACAACGGGGTTCACGTATGCATAGGTCCCAACCTTAGTCGGCGATTCACGATGAATCAGCCACACATACGCCGTAAACCCAATAATCGAGCCAAAAACAATCAGGTAGAGCAACGCAAACCACGCCTCACGTGAAACCGCGGCAGGATGAAAATCGCGAAACTCCCCCAGCACCGCCGCCGCCAGCGTCAACATCACTCCCCCGGCAAGCATCTGCGACCCCGAACTCATCACCTTTGAATCCGGCAACTGAAGCTTGCGCGTAAGCACAGAAGCAATCGACCAGCTTATCGATCCACCAATCAGCGCCAGCGCTCCAACGGTATCGATCGCCGCACCGCCAAGATTCAATGAACGGCTCATCAGCACAACCACCCCGCCAATGCCGACCAGCAGCGCCAATGCCAGACGAATCTTGAGCCTCTGCGTTCGCAGGATCACAATCTCCGACAGCGCAATGAACACCGGAATCGTTGCCATCATTACCGCGGCAATTCCTGAAGGCACACGCTGTTCCGCCCAGAACAGAAGCCCGTAATCGAGCACGAAAATCAGAAACGCCAGCAGGATTGCTGACACCCACTGTCGTCCGTTCGGCAAGCGTTCACCCTTCGCAACCATCCAGCCAAATAGAACCAATCCCGCGACCAGAAACCTCATCGCCGCTAAAAGAAGAGGCGGAACTTCATGCACTCCCACCCGAATCGCAAGAAATGTAGACCCCCAGACAAAATAGATAATCGCGAATGCCAGCAATGTCATCCACGTCGCGCGATCTTTTTTCTCATGCATATCCGATTCCTACCAGCACTCCATCATTTTTTCCATCCAATTGTCCCGCAACCCATAATCTTGCCCAACGGGGCTGCCGAATTTGCACACGGAAATTGCTGCAACTCACGTCCTGCCAGGTTTTGCCGAAAGAATAGATAGAGGAGATGGTTTTTCCTTTCGACAGGTGGAAAGTGGAGACGGCAATGCTAACCAACGGTAACGGCGCGCCAGCTACCGGCAAGAAGCAGGGCGGGCGCGACAAGCGAGTTGACGAGCGCTTCGACCTCGAGCGCGCGCCAGGAACCCTGATGCACAGGGGCGTAAATATTCCCTGCGAAATGCTCGACATAAGCCTTAGCGGCTGCCGCCTGCGCACTCTACAGACCTTCACTGCCGGTGCTTTGGAGTCAGTAAAGGTTACCCTGACCATCAAGCAGATGGTGCTCAGCATTTGGGGCGTCACGCAATGGACCACCTGGGACCGAGCCGTCGGAATCCGTTTCATTCACCCCACGGGTCGCACCCGCAATCAGCTCGCCGGCCTGTTGACCTGCCTTCTGGACCAGAGTGCGACTGACATGGTGAGAGCAGCAATTGCTGAAGCGCAAGCAGGTAGCCCCATCATTGCCCTCGAGCATACAGTCATGGTTGAGTCGGAACCCTCCGTCGCCGAGTATGAAGAAGAGGAGTTTCAAGAGGCGCCGCCTCCGCCGCCTCCCCCGAAGCGACCCGAGTTGCGTAGCGAATACAAGGTGTTGAGCCTGGAAGAGGGCGCCTCCCCAGGGTCATTGCGCCTCGTTGCTGAAGAGTCGATTCTTCCTGGAAATGTGCTCGATGTAAGTCAGGATGGTTGCCTGATCCATTTGGCGCGGCCAGTTCAGGTGCGCATGAAAGCTCAGGTAGAAGTGGATTTTCGATTGCGAGGCTTGTCCTTCCTCCTTCCCGGCACAACGAAGGAGATGCACGGCGACCGAATGCTCGAGATTCGATTCGCCGAAATGAGCAGGCGCAAGCGCGAAGACCTCTCCCAAGTAATTTTGGAATTGATTGAGTCAAGCAATGCCGCCGAGAAAACTCCCTGAGAACAGCTACGGCGATCGCGACCACCCACAAGCCGGATCAGCCGTAACAGTCTTTCCGTTGAGCATAAAGCACGCAGCGCCATGAATGTCCGTCGAGAAGGTCCGCACCTTAGCGGCCTGCAACGCCTCCAGAACCTCTGGCCGCGGATGCTGGTACCGGTTATGGAGTCCGCACGAAATCACCGCCCACTGCGGCGCCACGCGCGCAAGAAACGCAGGCCGGGTCGAAGTCATGCTTCCGTGATGTCCGACTTTCAGCACTGTGCTTCCAAGTCCCGATTCCGCCAGCATGGCCTGCTCCGTGGGTGCTTCCGCATCGCCCTCGAGCATCACGGAAGTCGCGCCATAAGCCATATGCAGCACCAAAGAGTCGTTGTTGCCTGGTTCTGGCCCTGGCTGATAATCGCGAAACGGAGCGAGCACAGCGATTTGTGCGCTCCCGAATTGAACCGCATCCCCCGCGCGGAAAGACCGGACGCGCACATGCAGATCCCCGGCCTCGTCGAGCAGGTCAACGTACGCGTGCGAGCGAGGATTGTTGCCCACCCATAATTCTCTTGGATGGAAGTTGCGCAAAACCGCAGGCAGCCCACCCATGTGGTCGGAGTGAGCGTGCGTCAGCGCAACCGCATCCAGATGCCGAATACCTCGCGACCACAAAACCTCGGATACAACCTCCTCGCCAATGTCGAAATCCTGCGGAGCCTGGTGCGGCCCGCCGCCAAACCCACCGCCGTCCACCAGAAGAGTCTTGCCCTCTGGCGTAATCAGCAGGAGCGAGTCTCCCTGCCCCACATCGATGGCCTCCATCAGCAGCGCATCGTGTGGATGCTGAATGGGCCGTGGAGCTACGGCTGCAAGAGCCGCCAGCAGCAATGCTGCCCACGTTGCGCGCCTCTGCCAGCCTTTGCCGCGTGCCAGCACCATGGCCGCCGCGAGCAATCCGCAAAAGGCAGCCGACTGCCCCAGCAGTGGCGCAGGAATCCGAAAATCTCCCAGCGCGAATGCTCCGAACAGATGCACCAGCCAGGTTCCAAAGTGAAGCGGTAATGCCACGAACACACCAGGGACCACTGCGCCGGCAGGCCACACCCATGCCACAAGCAGCGTGATCAGCGCCGCTGGCATAAGAAGCAACAGTAGCGGCAGTATGAACAGGTTCACCGGCAGAGCAAAAATCGTGATCCGGTGAAAGTAGAGGGCCATGGGCAGCGTCATCGCCAACTCCACTACGCATGAAACCGTGATTAACTCAACGATGCGCAGAAATAGCCGCACGGAAACAGGAATTATCCAACCAACGAATCGTTCGAATCGTGTGTCCTTGAAAGTGGTCGAAAACATGCGCAGAGTCCCGCGAAACTGCGCCTGCTTCGGAGGTAGCTTTCCATCGATCGCGTTAAGCTTTAGATCACGTGTCGCTGTAACGTACGGGTGAATCGTGCTTTGAAGCAATGGAATCGCGACTCCGGCGATCGCCACAACCGCAAGCAGCGTCATTTGCAAACTCGCATCGAACAAACTGCGCGGGCTAACAACCAGCAGGCATAAAGCAGCGAAGCCGATCGTGTTCAATAGGCTGCGCTCTCGATACACAAGCCGCGCAACCAGGTAAAGAGTAACCATCCACAGCGAGCGCTGCACAGGAGTCGCAAACCCCGTGAAAAGCGCATACGCAAACGAAGCGGCAATGGTCAGCAGCGTAGCCGGAATCTGTGGCATGCGCAGCCGCCGCGTCACCCAGAAGATGCACCCTGCCACAATCGCCAAATGAAATCCCGAGACCACCAGCATGTGAAAAGAGCCTGTCCGCTCAAACCCCACCCGCAAAGAATGTGTAAGGTACGTGCGATCTCCCGCCACCATTGCGGAAAGCATTACTGCGTCTTCGGGCGTGATACGCAACAGCGCAGGAAATCGTCTCATTGCCGCAGGCAACGCCAGCAGCCGTGTCGTCGAAGCATGTTGCCAACCACTGATCCGGCACGCCAGAAAAGATTCCGGTGAACCACCCAAGCGCACCACTTGATCAAAATTCACCGTCGCAGTCGAAGTGATGCCCTGATCGAGAAGAAACTCCTGCCGGCTCCATACACCTGGATCGTGATAAGTCTCCGGTGGCAGCAGGCGGGCAACCGCGCGCACTCGATCGCCGCAATTGAACTGCAGCGGCCGTGCGTTTGAAATAACAGGAAGCGGCCAGCGCACAGTAAGCCGCACTCCGCCCGATGCCGCGATCTGTGCGTCGGTTTCGTCTGTGACCACTTCGATAGTGGAGACGCGGAGATCGATCCGCTCTGATGGCCTCTGCTGCTCCATTGCTGCAGACGCGTCAAGATTCTCTTCCATTTCAGAGCGCATCGGCCCGGCGTCCACCACCGTACCCTCAACAGTGCGCAGCAACCCATCCGACAACGCGGCCACAACGGGCGCCGCCGCAGGCTGTGGCTCCATCTCTGCGCACCATGCCCCCAGCAGGCACCAAAGCGCGGCAAGCGAGAACCATGCAACCCGTCGAGCGCGAAAAGCAGCAAGTGTAGAAAGAACGACGAGCAGGAAAATCGCAAGGAGCATAAGGCTGGGTCGGAGCCAAAGCCAGTGCGTCAGAACAATTCCAACTGCGAAGATCCACGCGACGTGAAACAGAGGAATTTGGCCCAGCCCCCCGCTCACGAACACTGAGGTCGGAAGGTCGAAGCCTTCCGCGAAACTGGGGTCTTCGGTCCGCATTGCGCCTCATAGTTCCACTGCTATGGGCGTCGACCCTAATCCATTTGCAGAAAGGATGCAAGGCCGTCCGACACACCATTTGCAATAATCTTGATGTGACCTGTTTGCGAATCTGGTGGTAGGAAAGGAATTCCGCATGCCCAAAATCACGCGGCGAACTCTAATGCACAAGGCCGGCCTCGCAGCCTCAGCCGTCAGCCTCATCCCAGCCGGCCTCGCCAAAGCCGCCGCTCAAGAAGACCGTCCCGCAACCGTATTCCATGTATTCGCATTTCAGTGGAAGCCAGAAGCCACCGAAGCACAAAAAGCCAAAGCCGCAAAGGATATTGCAGCCTTTCAAGGACAGATCCCCGGCCTTCTTGAAACGCACGTAGGTCCCAACATCTCGCCTCGCGGCAAGGGATACACATTCGGCGGCATCATGCGCTTCAAAGACCAGCCCGCACTCGACGCCTACGTGCAGCACCCCATGCATCAAGCCCTTCTCAAATGGCTCGTTCCGCTCATCGATGCAATAGAGTTGGACCTTAACGCCTGAGTGTTGTGCAGAGCGTCTTAATTCGAAAGAGCCGAGCCTGGATTCGCAACGAATGTTCCGTGCCCCGTTCATGCGATTTCTTTCTATCGCAATGGCGGGATACCACGATTCTGTGTCCGCTTGTTCTTGAAAGGGGTTTGGATTCTCATCGGCGCCGCAGTTGCACCACGGTCTCCAGATGAAAAGTCTGCGGAAACAAGTCGGCAAGCGTCACACTGGCCATCGAATACCCCGAAGCAGTCAGCGCGCGCAAGTCGCGCGCCAACGTTGCTGGATCGCAAGATACGTAAACCAGCGAAGGTGCGCCAATCCCGGCAAGCAGCGTGGTAATCTCCGCCCCGAGCCCGGTCCGCGGCGGGTCGACAACAATCAGGTCAGGCCGCACATCCGGCTTGACGCCGCGAAGAAACGCCAACGTCTCCGCCCTTACGCCGACCCCTGTCGTCCCCTTTAGGTTCGCCTCCAGCGCATTGACCGCGGGAGGTGCGGACTCGACCGCAACAACTTTGGCAAAGGTCTCAGTCAGTTTCCGAGCAAACAGTCCAACACCAGCAAAAAGGTCCCAGGCCAGCGCGCCGCTCTGCCCTCCAGTCACGCATTCCACCAGCCCGTCCACGAGCCACCGGTTCACTTGAAAAAATGCGCCATGGTCCACGCGGTAATCGAACCCAGCGGCCGAATAGGGAATTGAAGCGCTGCCCCATTTCGCCAGCGTCCGCGCAGGATGCCCAGGCCGTCCATCTGCTGCCAATTCCGCGCTCTTGAGAGCCGGGATGCGTTCCGATAAAGCCTGTGCCAGCGGTTCAAGACGAACCATCGTGTTGTCCTGAACGAAGAAAGTCGCCATCAGAGCGGACTCATCCGGGTTACAGAACATCAGCATTTCTGTTGGACGAAGGTTCGGCGGAACCCTGGCAAGTATCTCCGTAGCAGCCTGCGCGGTTTCGATCAGCAGCGGCGCTGCAATAGCGCATTGCGCAATCGGGATTACGCCGTGCGAGCGTCGTCCCCGGTAGCCCAGGTTTCCCGCGGCATCAAAGGCCAGCCGGATGCGGTTCCGATACTCCCACGGATTGGATTCGAGAATCGCAATTTCTTCCGGTTCAACGACGCCCCCACGTTCCAGAGTTTCGCGAAGAATAGCCTCTTTGAATCCGAGTTGCGTTCCATAGTCCGTGTGCTGATAGTTGCATCCACCGCATGTTCCGAAGTAAGGGCAAGCAGCCTTGATGCGCGATGGAGCCGCTTTGATAACCTCCACAGCTTCCGCCGTCGAGTAGCCCGATTTGCTCTGCGTAATTCGAATCCGCGCCTGCTCCCCTGGAAGAGTCAGTGGCACAAACACGGCCTTTCCGTCCGCGCGCGCTAGAAACGCGCCTCCATACACCGGCTTCGTTATTTCTACGAGCTCGAGGCCTGTAGCTTCCAGCCCAGGGCCCTGCTGCCTTTTTGCCCCTGTCTTCGCAGATTTGCGATGCACAGGCTTCATTGCTGGCTCATGTAAAACAGGCTAAGGCGCGGAAGGTTGTAGTAAACCAGCAGTTGCTTCTGAACAAACTGGTCGACCACCTGCCGCAATTGAACCGCCCCCATTCGCGCGCGATACGGAGCCAACTCGCGGTCGGCGTGTTCCTTCAGCCGCACCAGCAATTCTTCAGGCGCGGCAGCCTTGAGAGTGGCAAACAGTTTTTCTTCAAGCACAGTTAAGGTACGCTCCAACGATTCCAAATCCCGACCTATTTCTTTGTCATGTATCGAACCCTGTCCGTCGGACCCGCGCACTAAACGAGCAATTTCCCGCAGCCGCGTAGCAGTAGCCGTACACGCCTCATGCGCCACCGTAGCCGCATCTAGCGCCTCTGCGGCTGCTTCAAGATGCGCGGCCACACGTTCGTGCTCAAAGCCGGACTCACGCGCCTCTGAAGGTTTCGTCGCCGTCCCGGCAGCAGCCTCGCGCAGTTCCTCGGCGGCCTCCATCACAGCCTGCGCACACCAGGCCAGCCCATTCACGCGCCTCATGCGGCCCTTTTTTTGCCGCGCCTCATATTTATCGAAGGCCGCATCGATCCCCCGCAGCGCAGCATCCAGCGGAATCCCTGCCTCGCGCCAAGTCTCAATAAGCGCCCAATCCAGCGTAGAGAGAAGCAGCAGCGCCCCTCGCCTCTGCTGGAAGCGCTCTTCGATCTCGGTAAAGTAATTGAAATAATTCAGCACGGATGCTTCTTAATGCGGCCGGCTGCGTGGCCGAACCGTCCTGTTGCGCTCGAACAGAATGCGCAGGCCATCAAGCGTAAGCATGTCATCGATCTCGGAAACATACTTGGAGTCCGCCGTAATCAAATGCGCCATGATGCCGCTCGCAATCACCCGCGGCTTCGTTCCCAGTTCAGCCACAATGCGATCGAGAATGCCATCGACCAACCCAATGTACCCGTAGTAAAGCCCGCTCTGCAGATGCCCCACAGTGTTAGTGCCAATCACCTTTGCAGGCCGCTTGATGTCCACACGGCTCAGTCTTGCCGCGCGCGAAAAGAGCGCCTCAGCGCTCAGTCCCAGGCCGGGTGTAATTACCCCGCCAAGATACTCCCCGCGTTCCGAGATAACTTCGAATTTGGTCGCCGTACCAAAGTCCACCACGATGCACGGCCCGCCATACTTCTCAAACGCCGCAATCGAATCGCACAGCCTGTCCGCGCCCAGTTCGGTTGGATTATCAACCAGCACTGGCATGCCCGTCTTGATGCCCGGCTCAACAAACAGCGGCTCGATGTGAAAATAGGTTTCGCACATCTGCCGCAGCGTCGAGTCAATCGGAGGCACCACCGACGAAATGATGATGTGCTTCACCTGCGCCGGATCGATGCCCTTCATGTTGAACAAATTCACAAACAGCGCGCCGTACTCATCCACAGTCTGCGTGCGGTGCGTGGTCAGCCGCCAGTTGGCAGCCAACTCCGGCCCTTCCGTGTCCAGCCGGAAAAGCCCCAGCTTCGTATTTGTATTCCCCACATCTAGCGCCAGCAGCATCGTTTTTAGCTCTTTTTTCTCGAAATGCACGAACAAGTTACTCGTGCTGGGAGGGAAACCTCAACACCGTTCTTGCGTCTACTCAATAGCCGCACGAAGCCCGCCCGTCTGCACAGTCATCAAACCAGTATCCGTCCGAACCAGCAGAAATCCGTTCCCATCCAACCCCTCTGTGATCCCTGTACAAGCCTGCGGCCCATGCACGTCAACCCTGCGCCCGCATACCCACGTAGAAGCCTCTTGCACTCGCCGAGAAATGCTCTCAACGGCCGCGGAATCCGGCAGCCCCCCCGTCTCACGCTGCAAGGATTTTAGCAGGGACACAAGCAGCGCCTGCCGCGACACTCGCCGATCAGCCTCAATGTCCAAAGAAGTTGCCGGCGTCGCCAAGCCGGCAGCGAACCCGCGCTGGTGTACGTTGATGCCGATGCCCACCACTGCAAACGCAACAGCGCTCGCCTCCGTCTTCGCCTCCACAAGGATCCCGCCCACCTTGCGCGGTCCAATCAGCAGATCGTTAGGCCATCGAATATCGACCGGCAGACCCGTCGTCTCGCGTACAGCATCAGCCGCAGCCAACCCCGCAGCCAGTGGCAACAAGGGCAGCCGCGCAGCCTGAACAGCAGGCCGCAGCAGCACGCTTACATACAGCCCCTCACCGGCGGCCGAGTGCCATGCATGATCGCCGCGCCCACGCCCCGCTACTTGCTCATCGGCAAAGTACACCGAGCCGTGCGGAGCACCCGCGCGCGCAGCAGCCAGCGCATCTGTGTTCGTTGAATCCGTAACTGACGAAAAATGGAGCTTGCCGTCGAAGATTGTGCCGGCGAGCGATGCTTCGAGAGTATGTAGATCGAAGCTCACCCGGCTACGATGCTCATCGAAATGTCGGCGGCCTTGGCGGAGTGCGTCAGCGCCCCGACGCTTATGAAGTCAACGCCCGTCTCCGCATATGCGCGAATATTGTCGAGCACAATGCCGCCCGAAGCCTCTGTAGGAATCCTGCGTGGCTCGGGCCCTGTGCCTGGTGCGGCTGCAATCGCCTGATGAATGCGCTCCACCGAATGCTTGACCTGTTCCGGCGTCATGTAATCCAGCAGGATCGCCTCAGCCCCGAACTCAAGCGCCTCTTCCAACTCCTGCGCCGTCCGCACCTCGACCTGAATGCGTTGATGATGCCTGCGATGTTCGAGAGCCCGCGTAAGAGCTGCGCGCAATCCGCCGCCGAGCGAAATGTGGTTGTTCTTGATCAGAATGCCGGAAGCCAGATCGATGCGGTGATTGGTCCCTCCGCCGCAAAGCACGGCGTACTTTTCCAGAGCGCGCATTCCCGGCACAGTCTTCCGCGTATCCAGCACCCTTGCGTGCGTACCTTCAATCGCATCGACAAATTTCCGCGTCAGCGTAGCAATTCCGCTTAGGTGCTGCAGCAGGTTCAGAATCACGCGTTCCGAACTCAGCAGCACCCGCGCATTGTGCCGAATCACCGCCAAAACCTGCCCCTTGCGCACCCGCACGCCATCGAACATCTCCGGATGGTGGATCACCTCAAACCGATTATGAGCTTGGGGCCTCGGATCGAGCCGCGCAAAAATCTCCAGGAAACGCGGCACAGCACCCAGCCCAGCCACCACCATCTCCTGCCGCGCAATGATGGAAGCAGTTGCACGCAATTCGGGGTCGATGGTCAGGTTAGTCGTAGCATCGGCCACAGCCTGGTCTTCCACCAGTGCCTGCTCCAGCAACGCGTCAATCCGGCTACTCTTCCAATCCATTTACATTCCCTGAACTTCTCTACTAATCCGAAAAAACCTGTCATCCTGAGCGAAGCCGAAGGATCTGCGGTTGTTCTTCGTCCCGTCTCTCAGCACAAAATCTGGGTGCCCCATCCTTGCGAGTTTTTTGTGTTGCAAGGGTGGGAAACCTCAAATCTCAATCGACCGGCAGCCCATCCAACGCCGCCCGAGCCTTATCAAGCAAAAGCCGCGTCTCCGCCTCCTGCTTCTTCAACCCCTCAACAATATGCGCCGGCGCCTTCGCCAGAAAACCCTCATTCCCCAACTGCCGCTCAGCCGCCGCCACCCCTTTTTCATACT